>JAABUY010000250.1_pt1 | contig 104339 bp, 110 predicted proteins | sample 5560271 | NCBI WGS metagenome assembly JAABUY01 (sample SAMN10711886, study PRJNA513374) | rock metagenome | isolation source: Antarctica rocks | place: Antarctica: Victoria Land, University Valley | reverse complement strand
GGCGGAGCGCCTGCGGGGCGGGACTAAGGTTTTCCATTTGGGTTTTTCCTTTGCAAAGGCGCTTCGCCCTCATAGACCTAGATAGGGACTGAATAGGGAGTTAATAGAACAAATAATAATAATATATTAAATATCTTTTACTTTATAATTTGTTCTCTTAATTCTTTTGCACTTTACTGTTGTCATTATGTTGCTTACTTTACTTTAAATATAAGCTTCTCTTTCTTTAATTAAATAACAACATTTTAAAAAGCTCTCACAACTCAATGCTGTAACTCAGTCACTTTGACAGCAACTATAACATTAATAAGCAGTTATTGTTCTTGTCTTTCACTTCTGATAATAATGCAGATGTAAAGATAACAAAGTGATTTGATAACATTTTATTAATGTATTGATTGTATTTTGACTTCACTTCTTCTAAATAATATTATGTAGAATATTTTTAATAAAAGTTTTTAATTTCTTAAATCTCATTTATACTTGCACTTCTTCTCTGTTCTTATGTCATATTCTTATTGCAACACTTTTACACTTCTTATATTCTCTACTTAAAGTCACTCATTATATTCTGTTATATTGAAAGAAAGTAGATACTTATGCTATACTATGCTGTCTAGTGAAATCTCTAAACTATATTGTTTATGAGCACATCTTGATTAAGAGAGTTACAGAAGAAGTAGAAAGAATGTTGACTACAGTTAATGTAAATAAAGTTTTTACTTAGTTTCTGATGTTAATTCTATTTTACTTCATAGAAACAGCTAGAACATCACTTCTCAACATTCTTACTTGATGAGACTGTGTCTATTGACTCTCACTAACAACAAACATCAGATGACTAAATGCATCATTAAGAGTTCAACAAATCATTTAAGAGTTTAATTAATTATTAATAATGAGTTTCATAAATTTAATGAACTGCTCAAAGATCTGTCTAAATAGAAGCTTAATAAGCTCATCAGCAATTATTTCTTAACTGAGTACAAAGTTTATCTGAATTTGATTGCACTTATGCAGATCATAAATGTTGTAATAAAAGACATTGATGTACTTTAACTGCTCATGTACATATATGTTTTTAATTAAGATCAAAACAACTTAATTATCTTTTTTAAACTAAATAAATAAAGAAGCTTAATGAGCTTTGTTCTCTTAAATGCTTATACAATATAAGTTGACTTTAAGATATTTGCTTATACTTATATCTCTTAATATCTGTTCAAGTCAGATCTCAATCTTTATGCACATTGACATAATTATGTATTTAATCTTAATGATTAAGATAACAATGAACTTTTATTTTTGACTTATTTATAACATTGATTCATTTTTAAATATATAGATGCATTCTAAAATTGATTTCTAATTCTGCTTGTTCAAAGCATAGTTAAAGTCAGAGTATTTAAACATTGCTTAACTCTCATTAAAGCTGTACATGATGCTGAGATTAATGATTAATCTTATGTACTGCAGTAATTTCTTAAATGTGTATTCATAATGCTCTGCAGAATTGCTGAGATATTGACTTAATTAACTTAATGTAAAGATAATGTTTAATTAAATATGAATTGCTGCATACATTAAACTTTTAATTATCTATTAATACTGTCTTTAATTTATTCTTTGATCAGTTAAGTCAACAAAGTAAAGAACATCATATTTATTAAATGAAATGTTGATGACTCTATGCTTATTAAATTGCATATAAAGATTCTTTAATATCTTATTTATATAGTAAGTCTGATTTAAGCACAGAGTTCTTATTTTGTAGTTATGTATGACTTAAATATTAAGAATTTTCTGTGTTTCTTTTAAGTTCTTAACTTTGAACATATTCATAAGAGCTTGCTTAAATCAGAGAATATGTAATAGATTTATTGAAGTCATAATAATATTATTTATATAAAAAAGCAGCATAATTCTTTTAATGCTGTGAAGAAGAAGACAGAGATCAGTTTTGCTTTGATGAAAACTTAATTTAAGTAGTTTAATGACACATTGTTTATGTCAATTCTGTGTAACTTGCTTAAGATCATAAAGACTGTGCAGTATGCATAGAACACAATTAGATGTAACATTGATTTTAAAAAAAAATGTTATATAGATTGTTTTTTTCAGAAAGAATTCTGTAAAGATGTTATTGACATTTACTTGATGACATTTTAAATTCTTGAGTACAACAATAGTCAGAAAGACTTACAGAGTGTTAAATTTAATAATAAAAATAAAAATATTCTTATAATTAATACTATATGTCTATAAGAAGTCTCTTGTCACAAGTCTTATCTTAAGCTTATTTAAGAATTCATTAATGTTTAGCTTGAGTTTAAAAACTTATTTACTGATTATAATGTTGATTTTTCTTAATGACACAGTCTCTTCTTATGTTTCATTTATTGTTAAGACTGTCAGCTTCACATAAATAACATTCTTTTACATTTCTTCTCAGATTGAGTCTCTCACTGCTTCAGCATAGATGACAAACATTAAAATATTAAATCTAATCACAGAATCTTTTTTGTCTGCAGAGAATGTCATAAGTGTCAGTATAATTCTTAATATTTTAATTAAGAGCTCATTCACATCTTAATCATTATTATTGTTGTCTCTCTTTCATTTTAAGATCTCAACACACAGAAAGATTCTAACTTCTTTAAGTGTCACTGTCTTAACTTAATTAATGTTGATCTTCTTATCTAATGACTTATCTAGATTGACTGCAGTTAACTTAATTTTATATTATTTATTTTAAGACTTATCAATCTTAATTATAATTAAGTTAAACTACATTTTACTGTTTTAAGTTATGAATGTCTAATTTAAAGCTGTGATCTTCACAATGATTAACTTCTTTTATAAATATTTAATAAGTCTTCTGTCTAAAAAAACATTTAATGTTTACTGTTACAGTTTAAGATCAACAGTGTCTTTCTTCTTACTTTTAGCAAATTTTACAATGTGATTTTTAATGATATACTTAAGATCTAAAGCTCAAAGTTAATACTGCTTTGTGATTTTCTCAATGTAGCTTATAAAAACTTTTACTCATTTTTAATTCATAAATTTGTTGCATCTATCTTCAGATAGTAACTTAAGATCAATGTAGCTGTAATACTTGCATTCTTATACATAAATATAATTGATAAATAACTTTACATTAATGAAAGCTTTTTTAAGAGTCATCTACTTACTATTAATTAAGAAATTAGTTGCTATTCAGTTATAAAGATAAGTATCTATTTATGCTGTCTGCACTCAGAACTTTATTGACAGTTATATCTCTTTAATTAAGATGTGCACTGAATTCTCAGTGATTCAGATAACTCTTTCAGCAATGTCATTCTAAATTAATATATAGAGCATTATGTATTGCAATGTAATGTTAAAAGACTTGCATCAATTATTTAAAGTGAACTTTAACTTCATTTTATTGTTGCTTTGTACAACAAGAATCTTTACATCAATTTGAAGTTCAGTCTTCAGTCATCATTCTTATAATGTTTATAAAATTTCATCATGTCACTTTAATGATATCATTTACATCTTTCAGAAATGATTATCTACTATCTTCAGAAAGTATTAATATTTGTTAAATGACAAGAGTAATGAGCTGCATATATTAATAAAGATAAGAATAAAAATGTTAATCTTTCTTTTATTTACAATGTGATCTTACTTATTAATGAACTTAATTAGAGCACAAATCTTACATATATTCTTGTTGTTCTCAATGATGAGAATTAACTTTTCAAGAATTGTCATCTTATAAAGATTATGCAACTTTACAGAATTAAGATGAGCAAATTATCAGTGTCAAAGTCTGTAAGTCTTGATCTTTTTATTTAATGATGCAGTGTCAATGTCTAAAAAGTTAATCATAAGATTATGTTCATGAATCTGAACATGCAGACTTGTATTTAAAGTAATAGCAGAAAAGATAATCTCTGAATGTAATGTGTACATTGTAGATATCAAAGCAAATTTATTAAGACTCTTTACAATATACTTAACTATATAAACTCTATCTTGTTCTAATATTTCTATTATAGTTTTACTGTACTTATCACACATCTGAAGATAGTATTGATTAAAGCTTTTATACAGTTTCATTTTACACATTTGCTTTCTCAACAAAAGATTGACCTCAAGTTTAGACACATAAAGTGTTGAACTCAGTCTTATAGAATTTTCTGATCTGACTTGTATAATGATTACTTCACAATAATAAGAGTATAAATGTTCTTTTTTAACTTTAATTTATCAATGTCTCATTCATATAAGAGAGTCACTGAAGAGTTAAAGTTAATTAATTATATATAAGAAGAATTTAAAGTCTGTAACTCATTCAGATTTAAGCATTTTATTGACAGTCTTTTTAAATAAAGCAGCAATTTCATTATTAACTTTCTCTTATTCTTTAAATTTAAAGAAGAAATCATCATCATTATTGTCACTGACTTCTGTATTAAAGACTTTGTATCTTTTTTCTTTTTTTTTATAAACTGACTTTTAATACAACTTAACTGCAGTTAATCTGTACAGCTTAACTGCAGTTAATCTGTTTATCTTCTTTTAAATATTTTGCTTAACATCAGAAAGAAATTTGCAATCTTTAATGAAGTGAAAGTTGTTGCAAAGAAAGTACTTAATAAAATAATAAGAAAAATGATCACTGTCTAAGCTGAATGATGTATAATAATATTGCTTAATATTAATTATGTAATAATTCAATGAACTGCAGTTTTAATTCATTAAATGTTGATCTTCTTTCTATTTATTTATTCACAAGACAATGACAGTCTTATCAGTCTTAAGCTGTGTTTCTTTCTTTTAAAATTTTTATAAATTTCTCTTAATGTTTAAATTGTTTTAAGTATTGATGACATTACAGATCACAATGTACTTAATTGATAATGCTTAAAGCAATGTTTAAAATTGTCATTTTAATTTAAACAACTCAGTCATGTCAAACTGAGTTGCAGCAATCTTTCTGCTGAGTTTGCTTAAATAAATTCATACTTTTTTAATGAACACATTCTTTAACATTCTATACTCAACAAACTTCATCAAATATTGTTTCTCAGTTATCTGCAGTTTCTTCTTGTACTTAAACTTTAATGTATTTTAAACATTCTTTATGTTAATTTTGTTCATCAGATATTCTTAATTATCTATATTTATGCAGATAATAAGTCAATATAAAGTCTTTACATCAGTTTTCTGATTTTTAAAGTCAAGACTGCTGAGAAAAAATGAGTTTAAAAATTCATTAATCAGTATATTAACTGCTGAGACTTCAACAACATTTTATAGATCTTTTTTTATTAGTTATCTTTTTATAAAAGTAAATCATTGATTACAGTTCTTGTAAGTGAGAATTGAGATGAATCATTACTTTGTAAAGAAGTTGTTAAAGTTCATGATGATGATAGTTGACATATAGTATAAGAAGTGAATAAAGTAAAATAACAATATATATATTGAAGATAATATAAATAAAATAAATAGAAAGCTTTTGTGTCTCTTGTTTTGTAAAATAATAGTATTTATTTATCTTAATAATTCATATTAAGCTATCAAAGAACAGTACTCTCTGAGCAACTATAAATGCTGATTTTTGCTGAGATTAATTCTTTATAAATCTTTCAAGTCAAACATACTCAGCTATTGCAGAATGCTGATTTTACTAAAGTTAAATTTATTATAAATCTCAATAATCAGTGATACTGCTAAAGCTGAATTGACTATAAATCTTAATAGTCAGCATACATAGTCACTGTCAATGTGCTGATTCTGTTAAAGTTAAATTTATTACAAATCTCAATAATCAGTGATACTGCTAAAGCTGAATTGACTATGAATCTTAAAAGTTGACATATTTAATTATTATTACACTAAAAATATACACTTTCTCTAAGAAGCTTCTTGCTAATCTGAGCTCATAATTTATTAAAAGAAAGTAAATATTTATACTATATTATACTGTTTAGTGAAATTTCTAAATTATGTTGTCTATGAGCACATCTTGATTAAGAGAGTTACAAAAAAAGTAAAAAGAATGTTAACTACAGTTAATGTAAGCAGAGTCTTCACTCAGTCTTTGATGCTAGTTCTATTTTACTTTATAGAAGCAGCTAGAACATCATTTCTTAACATGTTAAATACTTTATTTACTTAACTTTATATTGTAACTGTTCTTTTCTTTATTTCTTGCTTAAGATCTCTTTGATTTTATATTTTTTCTCATTATTTATAAAATTCAGAGAGAACAGTTCTGACAAAGAATTATTGTTTAAACAGTATTTATAAGACTTTAAATATGAGACATAAAATACATTATAAATTCTGTAATGAGCAGGCAGAGCTAGTCAGTATGCTTATTTATTAATAAGATTAATAATTTAAAAAGACTCAATAAATTTATACAACAATTTCTTGCTTAATCTGCATTGCTTTAAGTTCTTAATAAATAATAGCATCAGATTGTTGACATTATAGCATTTTGAACATGATTTTTGTCAAAGTACTTGACTTGCACTTTTACAGCAGCTTGTCATTGCTTTATTATTATGACATAAATTTTCTTTATTTACTGTGCTTAATCTTTCACTGCTGACATCTTCTCTTCATAAACATTGTTCTCAACATGTTGAGCAATTCTTAAGTAATAGCTCATTAATATCTTAAATAATGTTTAATTAATTGTTGCATATTTTCTGTTTGCATACACAAACTCTATCATTAACAAAAAGAACACTTAATTATCTTGTTTATTGAAAGAATAATGAGTACTTGTGCTATCTGTCTATCTAGTGAATCTAATGCATCAACATTGACTGCAGTCAACTTAAATGAAGTTAGATAGATGACAGAAACTCTGTCATTTAAGACAGAAAAAGACTCTGTCAGTCTCTTATATTAAGATTAAAGAAGTCAAGAAAGCAGATAGAGCATCACACTTCTTAATACTTTTACTTAATGTATTTATATCTATTGACTTTCACTGTTATTAAGTCTCAGCTAACACACAAAGTGCTTAAACATGTATCTTAATAAGAACTTAATCAGTTCATCAGCTATTATGTCTTGACTGAGTATAAAGTTTATTTAAATCTGATTTCTCTTGTGCAGATCTTAAATGTGATGATAGATGACATCAATGTACTTTAACTACTTATGCACATAAGCATTCTTAATCAGTGTCAAAGCAGTCTAATTATTTCTTTTAAACTAAAGAAATATATTTTCTCTATAAGTCTCATTCTTCTGAATGCTTACACAATGTAAATTAACTTTAAGATACTTGCTTAACTTCATATTTCTTAATATTTAAGTGAGTCAGACTTCAGTCTTTGCACATATTGACATAATTATATATTTAATCTCTGTAATCAATATTGTCACTGACTTCTGTTTCTGACTGACTCATGACACAGATTCTTTCTTAAACAGAAAGATATAATTTAAAATAAATCTTCTGTTTAACTTATTTAATGCATAGTCAGAGTCAGAGTATTCAAGTAGATCTTGACTCTCATTGAGCTTATACATGATCTTAAGATTGATAATTAATTATATATATTATAGCAGTTTCTTAAGCATATACTCATAATGTTCTGCAGAGTCACTGAGATACTGATTTAGTCATTTTAAGACAAAGAAGATGTCTAAATACATGTGAATTGCAGTATACATAAGACTTTTAATGATTTGCTGATATTTTCTTTGATCTATGTGCTGATCATTAGAGTTAGTTAAGCAAAGAGAGTCATATTTATTCAGTGAGATCTCAGTGCATCAATGCTTATCACTTTACATATAAAGATCTCTGAGCATCTTATCAACATAGTGTGTCTAATTCATGCACAGTGTTCTTTTCTTGCAGTTACAAATTATTTTGATATTAAGAATTTTCTGTGTCTTTCTTAAGTTCTTAATCTTGAATAAGCTTCTGAGAGACTTTTTGAATTAGAGAATATTTAAAAGATTTAATGAGATTATAATAATATTATTTACATAAAGAAGTAGTATGATGCTCTTGACAGTGTGAATTAGAAGATATGAATTTACATTGCTTTAATGAAAACTTAATTAAAGAAGCTTAATGATACATTATTTATGTCAATTTCTGACAGCTTACTTCAGATCATATAAACTGTGCAGAATGCATAGTACACAGTTAAAAGTAGTTGTAACTTTGAGAAATGATGTTATATAGATTGTTTTCTTCAGAAATGACTTAGTAAAGATATTGTTAACATTTATTTAATGATACTTTAGATCTTTAAGTGCAATTAAAATCAGAAAGATACAGAAAGTATTAAATTTTACAGTTAATGCAAAGATATTTTTATAATTGATGCTGTACATCTATAAGAATTCTCTTATCATTACTTTTATCTTCAATTTGTTAAGAAAATTATCAATGTGCAGCTTGAATTTAAATATTTACTTATTAATTACAATGTTGATCTCTCTTAACAGAACAGTCTCTTCTCAGATGTTATTCACTGTAAGTGTTGTTAACTTTGCATTAATGACATTTTTTTATATCTTTTCTCAGATTAAGTCTCTCACTGCTTCAGCATATATTAAAGAAGTTAAGATATCAGTTTTTACTGAGTACTCATTACTCTCATTATTGACTGTAAATGCAGTCAATGTCAGCATAACTTTTAAGATCTTTATTATAAACTTATTAAAATTAATGTCATTGTTCTTTCATCTTCTCTTTAATATCTCAACATACAGAAATGTCTTAACTTTCTTAGTTGAGATGCTCATGTCTAAATGACTAATCTTGTTAACAGAAATCTTAACATAAGAGAAGAGCTTTAATGCATTGTAATTAAAGTTAATTGCAATTAACTTTAACAATGAATTGTCTGTGATCTCTTTCTTTAATGACATGACAACAAAATAAAAACTCATCAGTCTAAACTTATAAGTTTGCATATTAGATTTTAGAAACTGTTTTAGTGAAGCAGTCACAGTCTCAGTCTTATGTAATTATTCAATAAATTTTTATTCTAAAAGAATGTTCAATGTCTGTCTATAAAGTCTCATATTAATGCTGTCTTCTTTCTCATTTTCAACAAACTTAACAGCATAACTCTTAATGATTCACTTAAGATCTGATGCTCAAAGCAGATACTGCTTTGTAATTTCTTCATTATAGCTCATAAATACTTTTATTTATTCTCAATTCATAAACTTATTCTGTCTGTTCTTAAACAGAAACTTTAAGTCAACATAGAAGTAGCATTTGCATTCTTATATACATACATAATTAATAAATAGTTTCATCTTAATGAACACTTTCTCTGAAGTAACTTGTTTGTCATTGATTAAGAAGTCAGTTACTGTATAATTATAAAGATAAACATTAATCTGTACAGTCTTTACTTAAAACTTTATTGAAAGTTCAGTCTTCTTAATTATTATATGCACTGAGTTCTCAATGATTCTGATTGCTCTCTTAGTCACATCATTTTAAATCAATATATAAAACACTATATACTGTAATATAATGTTAAAAGACATACATCACTCATTAAGAATAGATCTTAGCTCTGTTGCATTGTTACTTTATACAATAAGAATCTTTACATCAAATTAAAGTTTAATCTTTAATCATTACTTCTGTAGTTTCTGCAGAGCATTATCTTATCACTTTAATGATATTGTTTATATTTTCTGTAAGTAATTATCTACAATTTTCAGAAAGTATTGATATCTGATAAACAATAAAGACAGAGATTTATATATGTTGATGAAGATTAAAATGAGAATGTTAACTTTTTTTTTATTTATGTTGTGCTCTTGCTGATTCATAAACTTAGTCAGAGCACAGATCTTATATACATTGACATTGTTTTTAATAATGAAAATTGACTTATTTAAAGTGATGATCTTGTAAAGATCACAAAGCTTAACTGCATTAAGATAAGCAAATTAACAATGTTAAAGTTTATATATCTTGATCTTATTGTCATGTAACATAACTGTATCATCATTTATTTGCACATTCTTACTGAATGTATCTGTAATGAACTCAGAGATCTGAATCTATAAGTTCTTATATATTTCTGAAAGAGTGATCTTTGACTTACTTTGTATATGCATAACAGAGAGTAAAGCAAATTCATTAAGATCACTTAAAATATACTTAACTATGTAGACTCTTTCTTTCTTAAATGATTTTAATATGAGCTTTTCATTTTTATTTTACATATAAAGATTCTTATAATCAAAATATTTAAGCAGTCTCTTCTCACACATTTTCTTTTCTGATAGAAGATTGACTTCAAGCTTTAAAACATAAAATGTTAAATTTAAAAGAACTGAATTTTCATTCTTATTCTGCATAATGACTGTGTCATAATAATTAGTATATAATCTTTTCTCTTTGACTTTGATGATATGTCATTACATGTGCATCAGAGAGTCACTGAAAAGCTAAAGTTTATTAATTATATAAGATGAGACATCAGAGTCTGCAACTTAATCTGATTAAGAAATTTTATTAATAATGTTTTTAAAGATAGCAGCAATCTTCTTATTAAACTTATCTGCAGCTTCAGATTTCTGTGTACTGAATTTCTCTTCAGAAACAATTTTTACATCATAAATTTAATTTCTTCTTTTATTTCTGTACAAGTTAACTGCAGTCAACTTAACTTACTTTTTAACTATCTTAATTAACTTTGCTGACTATATAATCTTATAAATTACAGAGACATATTTACAATTCTGTTTGCAATGAATATTATTATAAAGATAGCAGATTAAAGTTCTGCATAATGATGAGTAATTACTGTTTAAGCTTAAATGTCTTCTGTAATTATACTGTAAGATTTGACATTCTTAATGACTTTTATTTTATCTTTACTGCTCAGTTCATAAAGCATTATTAAACATCTTTAATTAAGTCTTCTTCTTCTGAAATTTCTGCAGACTTATCTCAATGTTAGATGTGTTTTAAGCATTAATGATATCATAAATAATAGTATACTTTACTGACAGTACTTAAAGCAATATTTAAAACTGCTGCTCAGATATGACAAAATTTTTAAGTCTTAACTGTATTGCAGTAATCTTTCTGTCAAGATTGTTAAGTTAAGTTCATATTTCATCAACAGTTATGTTTAATGACATCTTATATTCAACAAACTTCATTAAATATTGTTTCTCAGTTGTTCACAGTTTCTTCTTGTACTTTAAGAAGAGAACATTTTAAGTTTTTTTTACTGTAATTTTATTCATAAAATAGTTCTCATCATTAATGCTGATGCAGACTGTAATTTAGAACAGAGCTTTACTGTTGATTTGCTGATTCTTAAAATTGAGATTGCTTAATAAAAAGAAAAAAAAAATATTATTGATAAATGTATTGTCTATAAAGACTTAAATGAAAATCTTTATTATATATTAAAGATTCTTGTCAGTCAGTCATCTCTTTATATGAACAAATTATTTTTCATAGTTCTCTTAAATAAGAACAGAAATTAAACATTACTTTATAAAGAATAATGATTTATGTTCTTGATTTATAGTGGTGATTGACACACAGTATAAGAATTGAAGATAAAGAAGTGTGTTGTAAAGATAAATGTAATAATAGAAGAGATATATGTATGTATTGTCTGATTATAGTAATGTAAAGAATGCTTATTTATCAATACTTAATTCATATTAAGCTGCTAAATTGTTATGCTTATTGTGTCTATCTTGTTTTGCTTTAATGAGCAGCATATTAAGAGCTGTCTACTTGTTTTGCTTTGATGAGCAGCATATTAAGAACTGTATACATTAAATCAGTCTGCACTTTCTCTAAGAAGTCTCTTACTAATTTGAGCTCATAATTTATTGAAAAAATAATGAGTACTTGTGCTATCTATCTATTTAGTAAATTTAATGTGTCAACACTGACTGCAGTTAACTTAAATGTAGTTAGATAGATAACAGAAGCTCTATTATTTAAGACAGAAAAAGACTCTATTAGTCTTTTATACTAAAATTAAAGAAGTCAAGAAAGTAAATAGAGCATTATACTTCTTAACATTGTTCTTTACAACAATAACAATGTAGATAATGTTCTAGGATTTGGTTCTGCCTTTTAATTTGATCATCAGTTTATAAGTAAAAGATGATGCTTATAGATTTTCTTAACAGTGTAACTTCAAACTATACAATTATCTATAAATTACTGATTAATCTCTAGCTTAATGATCAAAGCTATTAGGCTTTTTCTTGTCTTTAAAGAATTTTAATAATTAATTAAAGTCACTTAAATCTTTAATTAAAGTTTTATAAAGAGATAACTTATTCTCTGTTTTTTTATATAATTTAAGAGCTGATTCTTCAGCATATTAAAATATATTGTAAAAGCTTAAACTAATTAAATAAATTTTTACATAACTTCTGAGTATTTTTGTACTATATTAAGTTCACAATTCACTGAGTTCTCAACAAGATTAAGTAGAAACTCTGAAAAGAATATTTATGATTTGTTATTTAGAAGTTTATTCTCATTAATATAATAAAATTATGCATCTCAAGGCTCTTCTGCTAAGAACTGCATAACAAAGAGAATTTTATTGTGATTATTGAAGAAGTTTTTAGAGATTAAGTGAAATGTTATTACAGCACTGTGTATAAATTTAATATGTTTATAGATAAACTTCTCATTATATATGAGTAAGTTCTTCAGCTGTTGAGTCTGTTTTGCTGAAAGTGTATACAAGACTTTGAATGCATATTGTTTTATTAAATTTAAAGAGTTAATGAAAATATAAAAAGATTCTATATGCAATTCTTTCTCAGATAAGACTTAAGAGTCTTTATCTCTCAGAAGTTTGTTGATTTCATTATGCATATTAAATGTTTACAGTTCATGATTAATTTTCATAAGTCATCATCTTTTATTATTATTAATCTATTTAATTTCAGTCAGACAGATCTATTCATTTAAATATTAATTCTTCTTCTTTGCAATTTAAATAGCAATTTAAATCTCTGCAGATTCTCATTCTTCAGAGATTACTTAAGTTTTAATATAATTAAAGAATAATTTTATCTCATTTTGCTGACTTTTAGTCTGCATATTACAATGTAATGAATTGTTACTCTTTAAAAAGATAAAGTTGTTAAAATTGTGAATTCATGAATCTCTTATTTATAAGAGACTGATGAGTAAGATATGTAACAATGTAAGACATTATGTTACAACAGCTATTCAATGAAGTTTCAATGTTAAAGTCTTGTATTGATAAAGATTAATAACTAAGAAACTTAAAAGATTTATATGTAAAGACTGTCTATATAGTACTTTGCTTATCAATCATTGCATAAGAAGTTTAACTATGATTCAGTATGAGTACATAGTGATATCATGACAGAATCTTTCATCTATTGATATTATTAATGATTATTTAAAGTCAAGAAAAATTCATTCTTTTTTATCTAAAAATGATGTTGACATTTATCAATTTAAGTGTCAACAATCTCAATAAACATATATTTAATATAATTTTTAATTTAAACATCAGATCTCTTTACTCTTTCTATGTAGTTTATGAATACTTTAATTTTCTTAAATTGCTTATAATAAGCACAAGTTATATGCAAGCTAATAGTATTGAGTAAAGTATTAAAATTAAATGTGCTTAGATGTAAAAAACAATGTTTAAGAGTCTTTAAGAACATTTAGCTTTATTTAAAGCATTAAAGTTCATTTTAATTCTTTATATCTTTATTAATACTATCATTATCATTATTTTATATCTTCACTAAGTCTTCTGTCTCTTAATCTGCATCATCAGTGAAGATTAAAGCTTATGATGTTGACAGTTAATCTTTGTTGTTAATTTTAATTTATAAATATAATTAATTAACAAGAAGCTAATAGACAATTGTAAAGAATGTTATAATAAAGTAATATAATTATATTTAATTAATTTATATTTCAACTTCATTACTCTTTGACATTGAAGTAGCAATCTATGAAGTTTAAAATTTAGTTAAATCTTTAATAGATAAACAATACAGAATTAATATATTTTGTTTTCTTTTAATACTATTTTTTTAATATCTGCATGCACAAGTTCATTAAATTTAAAAAAGATATACTTATCATTAATATTTTCATTTAACATCATTTAAACAGAAAAAGTTACTGTAACTTTATTTTCATTATTACTTAATATTATTTCTGCTTCTTCATTCTTATCTGCAAAGACATTGAACACTGTTGAGAGCTGATAATTATAGAATGAAATAACATTAATTTTTGTTTTCAGAGTTATTATAAAGAAGTGTTAAAAGTATACTATACATTAATGATTTTTCTTGTCTGTTATGTGCTCTGAATTGAATATGCTGCTATTAAAAATCTGTATAATAAGATTTAAATTCTTATCTTCAGCTATAATAAATTATTTATAGCTATTAAATTGAATAATTTATTCTTAATGCTTAATTACTTTATCTAGACAGTTATCTCAACAGCTTTAAATATGTTTGTTTGTTTTTTTAATTTAATTATATTAACATAAATTAAATGTCAAATAAAATTAATATATCTCTTCTTTAATTATTGAGAAAGCACTCTTTACTTTAAGAAGCTTACATAGAGTTTGTATTTCTTTAATAGTTATAATTAAATTATTTTGTTAAGCAGTATCTTCATTCTTTTTTTACTCAGTCATTACATTTTAATTTGTAAGAAAGATCACTATAAATGAAGTTAAAGTCTAATATAGAACATTATAATTATTTATTAATATTCATTATATTCATTCTTTGCATATCTCTTAGCAACAATCTTCTCTCTTATCTTGACTATATATTTTATTCTTTAAATTTTCATTTTAAGCTTTTTGTATTCTAAATTATATTTAAAATCTATATTCAATCTATTTATTATCATATCATTCTGCTCTTGAGCCTCTTCAATATCAGCATTTATAAATGCATTAATCATTAAAGAATGTGATGAAGTCAATTTTTAAATAATATTAAAATATAAAGAACTCAATAAAAAAATAAATAAAGAGCTTTTAAGTTCTTGAATATGATTTAGTCTCTGATTTAGTATATATTTTGTGCATTATAATTGAGCATTATAATAAGTGAAGTTACATACTAGATTTTGAGTTAAAAGAAATAAAAGAAGCAGCTGAAGTACTTTGAGACAGTGCAGCATTGAATGTAAATTTAAAGTAGTTAATGAATGCTTTTATTTTTCTTCATTAATCAGCAAAGTCTTCTTCTTTCAGACATGCAGCAATATCTAAAATAAATAAATTAATTTTTTTAATTTTTTTCTTTCTCTTCTTCTCAGATTGAAGTAAGAAGTCTAATATATCAGTAGAATGTATTCTTTTATTAATGAATTAATTTAATTCAATAATGAAAGATATAAAGTTTAATGCTTTTACTATGTTGATGAGTTAATTCAATTTAGTAATGAGAAATATAAAGTCTGATACTTTTACTACATTAATAAAGATAATCTTTACACTCAGTTTTCTCTATTTTAATGATGTATCTCTAAAATGAAAGTCAGCATTATATCTCTTCATTACTTACTTTACTTACATAATGCAAAAAGAAAATATAAAAAGCTTAATACAAAAAGTAAGATGTTCTGTAAAAAGAAAATGTAGAAAGTGTTGTGTTAAAGATAAATGAATTTGTTAAGTCTTTATACTATTATTTGTTTACATAAATGCTGTGTTTTTGTTATTAGTGAATTTGTAGATAATTAAAATCAATTTAAATTAAGCTGCACAATTATTTAAATTTATTAATTTATAATCATTTCTTCTTAAGCTATTATCTAAGAAATTTAAAGCAATACATATAATTTGTAAAGTATAATATCTCAATCATGTTAGTTGCAATTTCTTTATTAAGTATAGATATTCTCACAGTAAAGAAACTGACATTAGAATTATATTGTATAGCATGACAGAGTTATAATAAAAGTCAAAGTTATAAAGAAATATTAAGTAGACTTTAAAGTTTGTGAATTTGACAATATAAAATTTATTAAAGAAAACAGAATATAAATTACAGATAAAGATGTATAAGATAAAATTAAATTTATAAAATGAAAGTAAAGAATGAGTTGTTAAGCATGACATCTTTAAAGAAAAAAATTAAATCATTAATAATTCTTTTTTTTAAATCAGTTTCTGCACAAAAAGAGTTAGGTGAATTACATAATTGCATTATTAAATTAAATTAAAACACTTAATTTTAATGCTTTCTGATCAGCTTATATAATGCAGCAACAGCAATATTGACAGAAGCTGTATTCTTTTACTTTAAATTTAGAATTTTTCTCACTGCTGATTAAAGAGATTTTTAATCAGTATAATAACAGCTTAAAGTGAAATTAATTAGTCATTATAGATTTACAGAAGACAAATAAGACATATCTTAATACATTTTTTAAAAATATAAGTTCTTGCATATTAAAAGTCTCTTTCATGACTTATTTATGATATAGTTGCTGAGCTACATAAGAAAGAAAATCTAATAATATTAGAAAAATTGTAAAAGATGAAAGTAATCTTTTATACATTGCAGACTTATTAAAAAGATAAAATATATTAATTAATGTATTTTTGCTCTGTAGAGAATGAGTAATCTAATAATTAAGTTAATAACATTCATATATAACACTTATAAAGCAGATATATAGTTAAACAAAAAGAATTGTGTACAATACTAATTAAAAATGTTGCAATAATAGCTGCTGTCAATATAAAGCTGCTTAATAACAGAAGTTAATTAATTTTAATTTAATTTAAACTGTCAAGAATAGTTTAATTTAACTTTATCTAAAATCTAATTCTGCACAGAGTTAAGTTAAGTTGCAAAGTAAAACTCAGTAAGTTAAATTAAGTTCTAAAATTTAAGCTTAATTTAACTTGATGATTACTTTACTTGATGATTACTTTAGTAAAGACTCAGTAAAAGTAACAAAAGAATAATCTCAGAGCTAAATTCAAATAGTATAATGTTGAAGATAAGTTAATCAGCATTTCTATTTACATTCTTAATATCTTTTGTCATCTTTAAAAGTTCAATCAAGATGACATCTATCATATTATTAGTGAGCACAATAGAATCTTAAGACATTATACATCTTCATATCTTTCTTTAAGATTGTCAACACAAAACTTACTTGCTTGATCTTGAGCTTAATGTCACAAAATATAAAGTTTAACAGTTTTACAATAAGTATCAAAAAGCATTCAGAGAGTGTCTGTGTGCAGTGTGCAGAAATACAGAAAAAAAGATTAAGAAGTATAAGATAAAGAAGAAGAAATTGATAAAAATGATAAAGAAGAAGAAGCAGATCATTAAGTGACTTGAGAAATAAATTAATAAGAGAAGAAAACAGAAAACAAAACTGAGAGAAAGATTAACAGAAATGAAGAGAAGAACTAAAAAGAAGAAGAAGAGATTGAGAAAGATGAAGAGAAGAATTAAAAAGAAAGAGAAGAGATTGAGAAAAGTAAAGAGAGATGTTGATGATGATGAGTATGTAGAAGTAAAGAATAAGAAAAAGAGAAAGAGTAAGAAGATGAGTAAGAAGTGAAGAAATATAAAGTAAGAAAGATAGACTGAAAGTTTTGACATAATAAAAAGAAAGAGTAGATGTGAACTTATGAGTCTTTTATCTATAAGAGACTGATGAGTAAGATATGTAATAATGTGAAACACTACAATACAACAGCTATTTAATGAAGTTCTAATGTTAAGATCTTATATTGATGAAGATTAACAACTAAGAAACTTAAAAGATTTGTATGTGAAGACTGTCTATATAGTACTTTGCTTATTAATCATTGTGTAAGAAGTTTGACTATGATTTAATATAAATACATAATAATATTATAATAATTGTCTTCTCTTCTATGTGCTGATTCTTCAGTGCATTGATGTATCACTGACATTATAGATACACTGTGATTTCATGAAATCTAATTAGCAAGATGTAAATAATAATTCATTTAACAGTCTTATGTATTTTGCTGATTGTCTATCTTAGCTAGACTGATGATCTTGTGCAATACTTTAAGTTTATCATATTTAGATAGATGATGATTCAGCTTTATTTAATGATGAATAACATATAAAATATAAGTGAAATTAACTTTTCTTTATTTCTAAATCAGTTAGATTGATGATCTCTTTGTTTAATCACAATATATAAGAGACTCTTTCTCACACATAATTCACATTTATTTCATTTTCAACATCTTAATATATCAAAGTCATAGTAACTTCATGTCTTTAAATGACATTTTTCTCTTATAACACTCTGTAAACAGCATGATAGCAACAGCATAACAACAGTGATATTATAATCATTAAAAAGAATAAAAGAGATATTCTTTCTGCTGTGTCTTTCATTAAGAATTCAATGAGATTGTTAGTGATTTCTGTATGTATAGCATTTAAAACATCAATACATTTTAACAATGTTGCAGTCTAAAAGATGCATCTATATAAATATAAAGAAATGCAATAAGAAGTCTTTAAATTTCTGTTACACTCATCATTAAACATCATTCATCAACACAATCTTAAATATTAATGAATTAACAAACTTATTAAAGTCAATTCTAAAGATCAAGTCTGTAAGAGCTAAATCAGTTAAGAATGTAATGAGTATTGTAAATAACATTGTTGACATACTTGCTCTGCTGAAATGAAATGCAGAAATGAGACAAGATAAAGATGAATACTGTGCATAAGAAATATAAGTATCTTAAGATAAATCTGCTGACAAAATGTCTGTACAATAATGATGAGATGCACACTTTAAATAGTATTGTTGTGCAGAAGAGACAGCAACAGAAACTTTGCTGTTGTATATAAATATAATTATATTTATTCAATCTTTTTAATGATAAAATACTGTCTTTTTGCACTCTGCTCTCACTTTCTTAAGCTACAGATAAGTTATTGTTGACAGATTTAATTGAAAATGCTTGCTTAATGATCATTACTGCATCATTAATATCACAGAACATCATCTTTACAGTATAATTAATTTATTAAAAATTCATCATTCAGAAGAATGCTAAGTTTAAGATTATAATTGATGAATATCTTTCTGCTTTGTATTATACATTACATTTCTCTTTCACAGTAACATCATTACATATGTTGTATCTCAATTCTGTTTTTATCTCAGTCTTTAAGAATGTCATCACTTCATAATATTATATTCTCAGCAATTTCTCTATTTTCTTATTTGCTCACACTGACATCATCTTAATGCTGCATCATAATTGTTACATCAACAATAAGTTAAATTCTCTCTGTTGTCTCTGCTGTTCAAAACATATCAGCAACAACATTAACTACTGTAATGTTGTTGAGAATCAGAATTGTAACTATTACAAGATGTTTTAAAAGCTATGTAATTCAGTTTAACAGAAAGTTTCTTATCATTTTGTGATGCATTAATGATAATAAATTCTCACATTCTTTAACTGCTGAGTTAACAACTTGCATGCACTTGTTAATTATGTTGTCATTATAACAATTAATGATGTCTGCTGATCTTGACTTCAGTATTATCTCAATTATATATAGACATCATTTATTAAATATATCATTATCTACATTATTTGTGTTGCAGAGCATCACAGCAGTCATTATAAGTCTGTAAAGATTTGCAATCTGTTGCTGCTTATGATTTAAGAGCAAAGAGCAGTCACTGTAATGTAAATATTTATATTAAATAGTTTTCACTTTATAATTTATTTTCTTAATTCTCTTACACTTTACTGTCATCATCATGTTGCTTATTTCACTTCAAGTATGAGCTTCTCTTTCTTTAATTAAGTAACAACATCTTGAAAAGCTCTTATAACTTAACATTATGACTCAGTCACTTTGACAGTAATTATAACATTAATAAGCAGTTATTGTTCTTATCTTTTACTTCTGATAGTGATGCAGATGCAGAGATGACAAAATGATTTAATAATATTTTATTAATGTGTTAATTATATTTTGACTTCACTTCTTCTAAATGATACTATGTAAAATATTTTTAATAGAAGTTTTTAATTTCTTAAATCTCATTTATGCTTTCACTTTCTCTCTATTCTTGCATCATATTCTTGTTGCAACACTTTCACATTTCTCATATTCTCTACTTAAAATCACTTATTATATTCTATTAAATACTTTATTCACTTAACTTCATATTACAACTGTTCTCTTCTTTATTTCTTATTTAAGATCTCTTTGATTTTATATTCTTTCTCATTATTTATGAGATTCAGAAAGAACAGTTCTGACAAAGAATTATTGTTTAGACAATATTTATGAAACTTTAAATATAAAACATAAAATACATTATAAATTCTGTAATGAGCAGGCAGAGCCAGTCAGTATGCTTATTTATTAATAAAATTAACAATTTAAAAAGACTCAATAAATTTATGCAACAGTTTTTTGCTTAATCTGTATTGCTTTAAGTTCTTAATGAACAATAACATTAAATCATCAACATTGTAGCTTTTTTGAACATAATTTTTGTTAAAGTACTTAACTTATGTTTTTACAGTGACTTATCATTGCTTTATCATTGTAACACAGATTTTCTTTATTTACTGCATTTAGTCTTTTATTGCTGATATCTTTTCTTCATAAATATTGTTCTTAATGTGTTGAGCAATTCTTAAGTAATAGCTCATTAATGTCTTAAACAGTGTTTAACTAATTGTTGTATATTTTCTGTTTGCATACACAAACTCTATCATTAACAGAAAGAACACTTAATTATCTTGTTTTTTACAACAATAATAATGTAGATAGTATTTTAAAATTTGATTTTGTCTTTTAATTTAATTATTAATTTATGAATAAAAGACAGTGCTTAGTCTTTGCTTTACTTAAAGTTAATAATAGAATTTAAATCAATATACATTAATAAAGATTGATTCTCAGTCTGAGACAATATCTCTGAGTTTTTCATAATGATATATAATCTGTTCAATATATATGTCAGCTAACTCAATTGCAGTGAGTTTTTTAGTAACAGAAATATATTAGATCATCTTTGTGAGACAATTCACAATTATTAATATAAAGTCATAAACATTAATCTCTTATCTGTTAGACAGCAAATCAGTGATTATGTTTATTGTTATCTTCTTTTATGATTAAGTAAATAGTAACAATAACTGTAATTTGTCATATATATGATGTCTTGATACTTGTATTCTTAGACATACAACACATAAAGTAACATATTCTTAAATATTATTCATCATATTAATTCAGTAATACTTTCTAAACAGTAAATTAATTGTTCTGTTTACTTTATAATGTTCTGTTAAAACATCATCATGATGCAGCTTTATAAACTCATTCTTAATGACTTTGTCAAATAACATATATATCTTATTCTTATGACAAAGTAGTTCAGTGAAATTAAACATTCATAAACTATCATTAATATCTTAATAGCTGCAGTTACTCTGTGATTTTAAGTCTTATTACATCTTTACTATTAAAACATCAGTGTTCTGTAAGAGATGAACAAGTTCAAGAAAGAATAATTATCTTTTGTTATGTATCATTTTGTTATCAGTTACTTTTTAAATCAACATATATAAAATGAACTGTTTACAATCAGTAGTTTCAGCAACAAAGTTAAGCAGCTCTTTTACTATGTTGTATATAAATAAACTAAATATATAATCATTGTTCTTCAATTCATTTCTAAATAAAGATTCTCTAAATCTTCTGTTGACTTGTTCTTGACAGTCATAGTCTTCAGTCTCAGTACTTGATTAATATTTCTTTTAATAAAATAGTTAATGTAATTTATAAATTTAAGCTTTAAGCATTAATCTGATTAATTAAAGCAGTAATGCTTGATTTTAATTTTTAAGATAGTGTAATTAGCTTTTGTTGCAATGTTGACAGCAATCTGTTTATGTTCTTTTTAACTTTGTAGTCAGAGCATCTCAATGACACATTAGTAAGATTTGTTTTTTTTAATTAATGTATAATTATGAAATCATAAGCAGCTAGCCTCATAACTTAGTGTGTTTGTCTTTTATTTAATGATTTTATATTCATAAATTCTTATAGATTATTGTAATTCATGAGTATCTCAATGAGATAATGACTACTCTTAAGATAGTATCATCAGTGTTTAAATGTCTTTATAATTGTCAACAATTCTTAATCATAAGTTTCATAGTGTGTTTTAACTGAGTTTAACTTTCTTAATCAGAAGACAACAAAATGTCATTAAATATCTGTCTAAAGCTATGAGTAAATACTTATTAACTTAATTATTAAGACATTAATTTCAATCTAAGCTCTTAGCTTTGAGTTAAAGTGCATTAAATTAGATATTTATGTAAAGACATTGCAAAGCTTGCAAAATACTTATATTATTATTTATAATTACTTAAATGCATCTATCTTTTTGTCATTCTTGCTGCCTTTTAACAGATCAATTAAAGAAGCAGTGATCTTAGAATATCTCTGTATAAAGTGATGATAAAAGTTTATAAATTCTAGAAATATTTATATCTCACAGTAACTTTTAAATATCAGTCATTTCTTTATGATTTTAATCTGTTGTTGATTCATCAAAACATCAGTAGTGAAGATGATGAACTTAAGAAATTTCATTTATATAATATAAAAAGTGCACTTCTTTAGATTTGTATACAGTTTAAATCATTAAAGTTGCTTCAAAATTTATTTTACATGACTCTGATGTTCTTTTAAAGAACTGAAATAGATTAAGATATCATTTAAATATATTACATAAAAGACATTAATTAACTCAATTAATGTTTAATTAATATAGACTTGAAAAGTTGTTGAGACATTAATCAGTTTAAATGATATAATTATGTATTTAAAGTAACTATAACATATACAAAATGCAGTCTTTTACTCATTGTCTTTCTTGATTCTAATGTAGTGATAAGTATTCTTAAGATTTAATTTAATGAACATCTTGACTTTACTTAAACAATTAAGTGTCTCACTAATCAGCAGTAAAGAATGACAATTCTTAATAATAATTTTGTTGAGATCTCTGTAATCAATATATAAATATAAATCTTTTTCATTCTTTAAGACAAACAGAATTAATGCTTCTGCAGAGTTAACAAAATGTTATATTTATCTTTTTATTAAGATGTTATCTAGATATTCTTTAAGCACTTATAGCTCTGTTTTCAATAAATTATAAAGTGAATCATAAAATAATTTATGTCTCTCTGTCTCTGTGACATAATCATGTTCTTAATGAGTTAATAACTTGTCAACATTCTCTTTAGAGAACACATTTACATATTTATTATATTATTAAAATAATGTTGATGTCTTGCTAACAACATGTACAGCAATTGTTGATGAGTCTGATTTAGACATCATCAATAATGTATAAACAGCAGATTGATTTTAAATGTTGTTGATAAACACTTTAGACTCATCAATAGTCAGAGACATCTGTTTTATTTTATAATGTTATGTATATAAGTTATAATTCAATATAAATGTGTTACTGTTTCAGATCTGAGAGATTAAAGATGAGTTTAAATTCATTTTTATTTAAAATATAGAATAACTGCTCTTCAGTTTGCTTTTATTCTTAACTGTTAATGAGTTTATGCTTCATTAAATATATATCATAACAGTAAACATGTTGTTCTTTTAAAAGCTCTGATCTCAGAAGTTTTACATTAATTTATGTTAATTAATAAATAACAACATATCATTAAAACATTACATTGATCTTTGCTACAGTGTTTAACAATATATTGATAAAGACTTAATCAGATTTAATTTAGATTTAATCTTTTTTTATGATATTAAATTTCTTTATGATCTCTGATCTAATTTTTATTACTAAAGCACAGTTAACAAGACTCTGTCTTTTTTTATCTTAACTACATTAATCTTAATGTAATTAAAAATTTTTAAGAAACTTCTGCAGTTCTTTACAAAATGACTCAGCCTTTCACAGTTATAGTAGTTATTTTTTTTGACATCAGTCTCAAAATAAAGTTTATTTACATTATCATGATAACTTAATTTTATAATCTCAGAATTGAGACAATTGTTCTGCTGTGACTTTGCTGTCTAAGTAAAAGAATGTAAATAGTATTTATAAATTTTCTTAATAGTGTAACTTTAAATTATATAATTATCTATAGATCACTGATTAATCTCTAGTTTAACAGTCAGAACTATTAGGCTTTTTTTTGTCTTTAAGAAATCTTAATAATTGATTAAAGTCACTTAAATCTTTAATTAAAGTTTTATAAAAAGATAACTTATTCTCTATTTCTTTATATAGCTTAAGAGCTGATTCTTCAGCATGTTAAAATATGTTATAAAAGCTTAAACTGATTAAATAAATTTCTATATAACTTTTAAATATTTCTGTACTGTACTAAGTCTGCAGTTCACTGAGTTCTCAATGAGATTAAGCAAAAATTTTAAAAAGAATATTTATAACTTATTATTTAGAAGTTCATTCTTATTAATGTAATGAAATTATGCATCTTAAGATTCTTCTGCTAAGAACTGCATAACAAAAAGAATTTTATTACAGTTATTAAAGAAGTTTTTAGAGATCAAGTAAAACACTGTCACAGTACTATATATAAACTCAATATATTTATAAATAAACTTTTCATTATATATAAGCAAGTTCTTTAACTGTTGTGTCTATTTTACTGAAAGTATATACATAACTTTGAATGCATGTCACTTCATTAAATTTAAAGAGTTAATAAGAGTATAAGAAGATTCTGTATGCAATTTTTTCTTAAATAAAATTTAAGAATTTACATTTCTCAGAAGTTCATCAATTTCATTATGCATGTTAAATATTTATAATTTACAATTAATTTTCATAAATTATCATCTTTTCTCATCATTGATCTGTCTAATTTCAGTTAAATAAATCTGTTCATTTAAATATCAATTTTTTTTCTTTACAATCTAAATAGCAATCTAAATCTCTACAGATTTCTGTTCTTTAAAAATTACTTAAATCTCAATATGATCAGAGAATGACTCTGTTTTATTTTGCTGACTTTTAATCTGCATATTGTAATGTAATGAATTGTTATTCTTTAAAAAGATAAAGTTATTAAAATTGTAAATTCACAAGTCTTTTATCTATAAGAGACTGATGAGTAAGATATGTAACAATGTGAAACACTACAGTATAACAGCTATTTAATGAAGTTTTGATGTTAAGATTTTGTATTGATGAAGATTAATAACTAAGAAACTTAAAAGATTTGTATATAAAGACTGTCTATATAGTACTTTGCTTATTAATTGTTGTGTAAGAGATTCAGCTATGATTCAGTATGAGCACATAGTGATATCATGACAGCAGACATCTTTAAAGACATTATATTAAACTTTATTTAAGTAAGAAATGTCTTAAAGAGAATAAAGTTTCTTTTATTGTAATTAACTTTTCTTCTTCTTTCTTGCAGCAAGAATGATTGTAAACTTATTTCTTTTTATCTAGAACTTTTTTAAAAGAAAGATTCAATTCTGCAGATAAGCTTTATGAAATGTATCATGACTGCTTTAAAATTCTTTTGAAGAAGACAATAAATCATTAACACTTCATTGTGCTGATCTGATGTCATTGACTGCTTCATCTGCTGATAAATTTTTTTGATAGACTTTAATTCTATTCACTTAAAGTTCATCTTTATGCAATTGAATTGATGCTCTCTATTACACAATCAAGCAGAAGTTCTTTGTTCAAGGGGCAAATAATTTCCATAGCACTCTGACAGACCAAGTCAGAGAGATTATGAATCTTCTTAGATTGCAGTCTTTGCATCTCAGCCATGATGGTGTCCATTATAAATGATGCCCATTTGCATCAGACATAGCATTCATTCTCTTCTATTCACTTTTCAACACCAGTAAAGTGTGACTCTGAGCTTCCAACATCACTATAGACATGCTTGCTTGCACATAAAGCTACAACCAGAGCAGAGACAACGACCCACAATCCCAAGAACGCCCTTCCCATCCCTCCCCACCATCCACCACCCCAAGCCCTCCCCGCCGCACGCGTTACAACAAGTCCCTCCTCCCTGTCCACCCCAACCCCAACACAAACCCCAACCCCAACCCCCTAAACCCCATCCCCCCAGATCCCCACAACACTCATCAAAAACCCAACACCCGCCACCCCGGCTCTAACTGCCTGCGCCACCCGAAACCTCTCCACGGACCTTCTAACCATCTCCCCATTAAGCGCCCCCTCCCCCTCCTCCGTACTTCTTAGCTGCTCCTCGTCGTGTCTCAGCGCGAAATCCACGCCCCCGCTCAGCGCCACCGTCAGGGCCGTCCAGAGCAGATAGGGATGACGGCCGCGGCGGGGGGCGAGGGCGTAAGCGAGGACCAGCGTCGTGGTGGAGAGGGCGCTGAGGGCGCGGAGGTGGGTTTTCGCGAGCGTTTGCAGGTGCAGGAAGGTGGTGTGGGCGGCGGTGGCGGAGGGGAGGGAGAGGAGGGAGGGGAGGGTTAGAGTTGAGAGGGTGTAGGACACGCCCTGGGGTGGGGGGGATGGGGGGTTAGTTTGTGTTGAGGTTGTGGGTGTGGATGGATGGGGGGTTAGCGAGGAGATGGGGGAAAGGGGAGGGTGCGGGGTGACGTACTGTTAGGAGGCCGAGGCTGATGGAGCCGACGAACTTGCAGATTGCTATTGTGGAGCGAGACATGGTGTGGGTTTACTTTGGTGGTGACTTTGCGGACTGTGGTGAGGGGAGGCGAGGCGGGTCTTCTTGGATGGTCGGAGTGTGACTGGCCAATCACCGTCGAATCATCAAGACTGCATCGTCATCGCTGGAGATCAGGGTAAACACGCTTTCTAGACGTTTACTAGTACAATATGGACATAGATCATCTTTCACCGTTCCATGTATACTCAAGTCACAATGGCATCCTACCACTCCACAGATGGAAGACAGCCTGCAGCATGACCCCTTGCTGTATGGAATAACCAACCGTGTTGCCTCGGCATATTTACTATGCGATTGCATATAGACCTTACTACGGCCGTATACATTCACTACAGGCTTATCAAACGCAATAAAACAGTACTCTCCTCCCTCTCATTTCCTCTCCTACTCTATCCCCTCTAGCACCGCACGAAACCAAACAGCAACCCACCACCTACCCCCAAGATGCCTCTACCAAAGTCCGACTTCATCAGCGACGTGTGGAAAGAAGGCATATTCGGTAAACCCCAAATCATCCTCCCCCACCATCAGCACTCCAGCCCTAACAACACCACCCCGAACAGACAACAAAGTCGTCTTCTGCACCGGCGGCGCCGGCACCATCTGCAGCGCCCAAGTCCGTGCCCTCGTCTCCCTCGGCGCCAACGCGTGCATCGTCGGCCGCAACGTGGCCAAGACGGAAGCCATGGCGCACGACATCGCGACGGCCCGGCAAGGCGCCAAAGTGCTGGGCATCGGGGCCGTCGACGTGCGGCAGGCGGAGACCTTGCAGAATGCGGTGGAGAGATGCGTCCGGGAGCTCGGGAGCGTGGACTTTGTCATGTACGTTATGTCGAACGGCGACCCCATCTCCCTCTGCCTGCCTTATCGGATTCCTCAAGCGAAGCCAAGCCGAGCCAAGTCAAGTCCACTGAAACCAGACCCTACCTCCCTACAGCGCCGGCGCAGCGGGCAACTTCCTCGCCCCGATCCAGCAACTGAGCACCAACGCCTTCAAGAGCGTCATCGACATCGACGTGCTGGGCTCCTACAACACGGCCAAAGCCACCCTCCCGCACCTGCTCGACTCCGCCGCCAAACACAAGACCCGTCAGTCCCCGCCTCCACTCCCCGCTCCCACCCACAAAACACACACACCCCGCCCCCGCCTTCCCGCCCCACAACCACTAACACATCATCCACAGCCACCCCAAGCGGCCGCATCCTCTTCGTAAGCGCCACGATCCACTACACCGGCAACCCGCTACAATCCCACGTCTCGGTCGCCAAAGCGGGCGTCGACGCGCTCTCCGCCGCGCTGGCCATCGAGCTCGGCCCACGCGGCCTGACCTCGAACGTCATCGCGCCGGGCCCCATCGCCGGCACGGAGGGGATGGCGCGGCTGGCGCGCAGCGAGGACGTCGCGGCCGCGATGAAGGCGGTGCCGGTGGGCCGGTACGGGTCTGTGAAAGATGTGGCGGATGCGACGGTTTATTTGTTTTCGGATGCCGCGGGGTTTGTGAATGGGGCTACTGTTGTGGGTGAGTGCTCTGCTTCTTCTTTTGTGCGGTGATGGTGGTGGGGTTGGTGGTTAACGGTGTCGGTGTGAGGGTAGTTGATGGTGGTGCTTGGCGGACGCATGGCGCGGATGCGGGGGCGGGCTTTCAGTATCCGGATTTCTTGCTGTCGGATACGGCGGTTACGGGCGTTAAGGGGGGGAAGAGGGCGAAGTTGTAGGTGGGTGTTGGCTGGGGCGCTGGGGTATTTTGCGAAGAGTTGCGTCCTCTGGCGCACTTGGGATTGTTGGGGCGGATCGGGATGGAGTGTGATTTAGGGCTTGGAGTCTAGCGCTCATGAATATAGAGTTGATTGAGATGCAACGGCTTAGTCTTTGTCGACGTTTCTGTACCTTCCCTGGTGAACTGTAAATGTTCATCAACCTCCTCTCCCCGAGTTGAGTCTACGGGCTTAGTAGCTGCTACTAGACGTGGGTCAACAACGACAGACTCCGCTAGATATACTTCTATTGCCTCTTTTTGTTCAGTCGTAGTGTACACGACTAACTACTATTACTATCCAATACCCACCAATATCACGTCCCAACCGGCCCTCACAAAACGCTCAAGGTACCCATGGCCAATGCCATCGAGAGCGCAAGGACGGCCCAGACCAGCAGCGTCGGATACGACGTTCCGACCGCCGGACTGATATTGGTACTCATGACGGGACCGCCTAACATGGTCGTCGTCGCGTTCCCACCTCCATACCCACTTCCATTACCGTAGACGCCACCACCACCACCTGACAAACTTCCGTTCCCGCCACCCGTCCCATTCCCGCCCACGCCCGGAAACAAACTCGTCGTATTCTCGTCGATGACGATATAATCATGCACGAGCGCGGAGCCATTCAACACGGCAGCCTGCTGGTCGCTCGTACAGGTACTCTGAAACGCCAAGACATAGCACGTCGGGGCGGGACTGTCGGGGACGGCGTTCTTGACCTGAAAGGTAGTGGGCGAGCCCTGGGTGCTGTAACCGGCGTCCTGGGCCGTCGAGACGCTCCCCGTCGCAATATCCATATTAAAGAGCGCGCGCTGAAAGATGCGAAACGCGGTCTCGGGCTGGTAGGCAGGCACCTCGTGGCCAGCCTCGTAGACGCGGCTGAAGGAGAGGTTGCCGTGCTGGCGGACCTGCCCCACGACGTAGGACGCGTTGACGTGGATGTCGGCGTAGCCGGCGGCGCGGAAGGCCGCGGCGGCGGAGTGGTTGATGGCGAGGGAGACGGCCTCGCCGCCGAGCCAGTTGCAGGCGTAGTCGCGGTCGCCGTAGACGAGGCTGACCTTGACGCCGGCGTCGAGCAGGTAGGCGAGGTCGGCGAGGTAGCCGCCGCGGATGTCGCGGCGGGGGTAGTCGCCGATGGTGGAGAAGGCGTAGTAGACGCTGTTGACGGATTCGCTGTAGTTGACGGGCACGCCGAGCGCGCCTTGCACCCAGTGCTGGGAGAGGAAGCCGAGGAAGTAGGACGGCGGAAAGGGGTCCGGGTCGATGGCCGCGATGTCGTAGTAGTTGCGCCCGGATTCGGTCACGTACGGGCCCTCGACGTTGTTGGAGCAGTAGCTGTCGGCGTCCTGGCACGCGTTGTTGACGGTGACGTTGTCGCCGATGAAGTTGGGGTCGCCGACGGCGGCGAGGTCGTTGCACGTGTTGATGCGGTCACGGCAGCCGCCGGGCTTGTTGAATGCGTCGAGGGCGCCTTGGTAAGAGCTCTGGTTGATGGCTTGGATGTCGTAGGTGTTGTTGTAGGCCATCTCGGGGTAATATGGTTCTTGGGTGAGGAGATCGACGCAACCGTTGATGATGCCGAGGGTGTCGAGGTGGATATAGTAGTTATCACCCGTCGTGTTGAGGGTTCCGTTGGATATCCGTTCGTTTTGCTCTTCGAAGAAAGCGGTGAACGCTGGGCCATAACGACCTCCGTACTAAGAAACCATCAGTATCTCTTCGGCAACACTAGTTTTAGGGCAGCGCTTTAGACATACAGACTCGGTCCAGATGCTGATTCTATCATCATTAGGCTTATAAGCCGGGAATTCTTGGAACCAAGCTTGAGCAAAATGCCACAAAGCCTTGGCAGCATTCTGAGTATCGTTCGCCGTGGTGTTCTGGTTCCCACTCGAGAAAGTGCCGACGAGGAAGGTATTGTTCTGCTCTGGCACTGGGGTGGTAGAGAAGTCCACCCTCGTTGTGTTGCCTGTCGTCTGATCTCGCGTACCGTTGCTTGGCACATCGTACGAGAACCCGACTTGGTTCGGCTGGTCGATGTACAGCATGTTGACTTCGTTGTTCCATGACCATGGATTCAGAGTCGTCGAGTTCGAGTCATCGTTGATGTTGCAGGGCCCGTTCTCTTCGAGGAGACCGATAAGGGAAGATGATCCTGGCCCTCCATTCATCCATATGGACAGTGGCGCGTTGGCAGGGTCTTTCCGCGACTCAAAGAACCAGAAGAAGGTGTTGATCGGGTAGTCCTGCGTCTCGCTGACATCCGAAAGAATGCCCGGCGGAAGATGAACATATCCAGCGTACGACTTCACTCCAGGCGTGGTTTCGCAGACTCCAGGCTAGGGTTGCGCATGTCAGCAAGGCATCCCTCGAAGAGCTTCAACTGGCACGTACCTCTTTGTATGAGATTGAGACCCCGTTACCGAACTTCGATTGTAAAGTAGTCACATGTTCAGGTATTGGAGGAAAGTACTGAGCAGTAGCTACAGCAAGGAAGCTGGAGGCATATGCCAATGAAGAAGGACCTCTCATTGTCTTGTGTAACAGGTATTACCAGCACTTGAAGCAAAGGGACAAGACCAGCGGATAGGAAGGCGACATAACAATAGGCATAGATATGGGACAACGAGCTTGATAAAGAATGCGGGATGCATGTCGTCCGTCCAACCCCGCCTCGTCATCTGTGATGAATTACGGAAGCCCATGGACAATGGATGCATGCGGTATGCAAGGCCGGAGTCCACGCAGATCAGGGACCAGCCTGTTTTCTCGTCAATCCAAGTGCACCGCAACCGAGTACGAAACTGCAGTACCATATTATTGGATGAAAAGATGAAGGATCCAGTTCTGCCATGCAACTTTCCTCAACTGGGCTCCGATCCTGATGTCTGACCTCGCGTACATAGATTGTAACGGACGCTGAAATGACGAAGGTTGGACCATACATGAAGTAGGTGCGGCGAAGGCCACCATATCAGTCAAGCTTCATGCCTGCACCAGCTCCATGCCGAGCCGGGCGATCTGATTCATTAGTTCTGTGATTTGATGGGTTGCGAGTCACGCCACAACCTTGTCTGTGCAGCAGCGCCTAGCCTAGATGGAGAAGGTGATGCAGGGCAGCTTCAACTTCAGGATGAGTTGCCGATTGGTGACATAATGTGCTCACTTTGTCTATTTTCATACCTTACGAACACTCGAAGGTAGTCATTGCTTCAATACTCGTTGCTTTATGAACCTTGGATCACATTGGCACGGTAGAACGCCAACTTTACTGAGGGTAAGACAGTTGGGGTGTGGATAGCTTGGTCTTGGAGAGGTCCATCAGCTCTGGCAGAAAACATTTCAAGGGAAAATGCTAGGCGTCGAGGTCATTGCAAGGTCTCTTGTAGGATAAGACTACGAAGTAAAGCTCCAGTCTTCTCATAACGTTAGCTACGAGGGAACCTACAAAGCCAACAAGACACGGAGATCCTGAGATGCTATACAACGAGGGACTACGACTCAACGTAAGTCGTCGTCCATCCGAGCAAAACGCCGATAGCTACCAGGCAAGCGCGGGTTTCCTCAGAATCGGACATCGTGGACCCCTACTTCATCTCCACACGCAAGAGGTAACGTAATCGGAGCTGAGCGACATCGTAGGCAATGTACTCGTTGTACTGAAGCCAGGCGGTAGGTATGCCTGTCGGTCCGGGAGGCTCTGTAGTGTCGGGCTGGAACACGCAGTTGTCAGTGGTAAAACCAGTCACTCAACATCATCGACCGTTGTGGAGCTCACCATTTTCACGCCTTGCAGCTCTTCGTGAACACACGACGCATCTTTCCAGCCTTGCGGTCCCGTCGTACCTTGGCCCCAGGTTGCTATACACCCCTTGGACTTGGCCATCTCCCCAGCATCGGAGTCGGCTCCCTGAAGCTCCAGCATCGGCTGACCGAGTTCGGCCTCGCACAGCAGCAGCAAACCGATATTGCCTGATACGTCCGGGACGCAATAGTTTGCGCTCTTGGAGGAGATGTCGGCGAGGTAGACGCCTTTTCCAAACATGTATCCTGTTGCTGGAGCTTCGGGAGGGGCGATCCGGAGGCCCTGAGAGAGGATTCCACCGAAGTTTGTGCAGCGAGAGCCATGCCAGAGAAGGCGGCGATCGCTCTGCTTGAGCTTGGCGTACTGTGACTTGGCGAAGCGGTCTTTCTCGCCGTTGCGCTCGATGCGGAATATGTCCTGGACCTGGTCTACAAGTGAGCTCGTGTCGTCCTACATTGGGATCGTGAAACTTACTTTGAGTTGCAAGTAGTGGGTATGACCATGGGACTTGATCAGATAGTCTTGCAGTTGCTTGTATTCATTTGATGCGCTCTCGACTGAACACACTCAGTAATCGATTTTTCATGATGGGCTCACACTTACGAGGTGTCATCTCTTCCATCTTCAAGCCCGCGTACTGTCTGTCCGTTGGATGCATCGTGTCTTGTCCCACTGCAGTCTTCGCATTCATAATCTCGGTTGCAATTTCCATGTCGCTGAGACTCTCCAAAAGATCGATTTCTCGTTTGAGCATGTGGTCGTTGCTGATCATCGGTGGCCGGTTACGCCCAAAGGAGTGCGGAATGGTGGTGTAATACGCATTCGTCAACGTTGCCACGGCTTCGCCCATTGTTAAACCATGCTTTTCAGGGGCCACAGCAGGGTTAGCGATAATCTCTGCCAGGTCCTTGAGCTTCTGGAAACCTGCGGACAAGGTCCGTTTGCTCAGCTTTCCCAAGGGCAACTTGTTAGCATCGTACGACAACTCCAACATCGTTGAAGCGAAGTAATCTTGGTTGAAAATGAGCGCCATAAGCCGTTGCACGGCCGGGGGTAGTGCACTTTCCACGGGCTTGTTACTGCTTTGAGATGCAATACTAGCCTTGGAAGCCCGCCTGCTACCTGCGCCTGGGAGATCGTCTTCCTCCTCACTCGACTCTTCATAGTTACGCTCAATGAAAGTGTTTCATTGAGCGTATTTTCCCTTCTTCGGTGGATCCAGTCGATTGCCCCAGGAATGACCAGACTTGTCCTTAAACTTCTTCTCAAATTGCTTGATCGCATCATGGCGACCACCGGCACCCAGCAAAGCGCTCTGTCCGTGTTCCCCGACCCGACCCCAACGTGTCCACGTTCGATAGTCGTCATCCTGTGCGGAGAAAAGCACTTGGATTTTATAGAACTAGGATGAATAAGTACTAGAACTGCATACTCGCTTGCAATCCATTAGGACCGTACCTTGTTGTTGTTGTTCCCTACGTTGGTTTGGTTGAGAGCCGCGTCAAAGATCGTGCCATCATTGTCGATGTAAACGCAGTGCGAACCTGTCCGGTAAGCTGGGGGATGACTGACTGTGGTAGTGTACCAGATCCTTACTTGCAAGGTTACAGCCCTCATCGACAGACACGGTAAGCGCCGAACCGGACTTTGCCTTCTGCCCGTCCTTCTGTCTTTTGTTACGTGGCGCTTTGTCTTCCTTGGGCTCTGACGTTGCGATTTGCTGAGTGTCATTTCCCTCTGGTGTGGCCGCTCGAGCTCTCTTCGGACGCATAGCTGGTTGGGGATTGGGCGCAGATTTGTCCGTGTTCGGATCCGTGAAGGAATATCGGCCTTCATCTAGGACCTTCCCTTCATTCACGGACTCGAGTAACCAGTCTAGACTGACAATCTTGATATCCGGAAGTTTTTGAGCTTGAGCCACTGCAAGAACGACGATCACAACCCAGTCAGTAGTGTGAAGGATAGTCAAGGTTGATAACGCGCAAGAATGTAGCAGACTGAGATGGGATGAGATACGTGAAAATTGCAGTTGCATAACGTCTAGCTGAGGACAATCCGAAGCCATTGCAAAGCTCAAGTATCTCAAGGAAGGAGAGATACAATAGCGAATTGACATAAACAGTCTGAGAATTTCAGCAAGGTTTAGATGAGGGTAAAGCAAGATATAAGATTTCGAGATCAGCAGTCCATCTCCAGACCATTTCAAGAAGATGAGCGTAAGTTATCACCTTTGCTGGACTGAGCCGTAAAGTCCTTCTGAGTGGTGACAAGATGCGTGCAAGCATCAGTGACCTTTGCGGCCACACTTCCACCATTCTGCTTGATCATCGAGCTCAGGTCCGCTACAAAGGACGTTAGTGAGAGATTTCGTATCATGTAAGACGCTTGTTTACCTTGCTTGTAATCGGGGTGGCTGCCACTTAGGGCAATGGTCTGGTCTTGGAGTAGCGGAGCCATCTTGGAGTCCGCCAATTGAGAAAGATGTCCGAAAGGAAGTTTCCGGTTAAGGGAACAGAAAGTTCCTTTAATGTCGAGGTGAATCGTGCAAGGGGTTGAGGTCAAGAGCTACCCTTTCAAAGATGTCGGAGCTTTGAAGGGGTGAGCTCCGTTAGTGTAAGGCAGCAGGCGAGTCTTAGCCCTAACCTCTAGGCAGCGCGCGCTTATTCCTGGAAGCGAATACGAAGATAACACGTCGCCACGTGATCGGGGATTCCATTACTGTACCTTACCCTACCTAGAGTTCGGCTGTGCGTGACAGCGAACATCTCCAGCAACATTTCTCAACGTGGTCTCATCTTGCGACAGTACGACCACAACTGTGATAGCGAAATCTAGACTAGTAGGTGTAATACCAAAAGCTCTTCACTCCAGTTCCTCTCGGTCGCCAATAAGTCCTCACCAGAACATACATAGACTGATCGACACTTGATTCTTATTGTCAAGACTACTGACTAGCTATTTCGAGTTATACTCCGTGCTTTACCCATATGGACAGAGATGTAGTCAAAGAGCCTACCCGTGGTGCTGAGCCAACCCCATGCAATCGGAGACCGCGCAAAGGAGCACATATGCCAGCGGAGATCATCAACTTACGCCTTGACTGATCCAAAGCCTTGCTGCCGGCGCCATTTCTCCTCCCAGTTCGGATACCATGGACTCTCATCTAACGTATGCACATCCCAGTTGTCAGGTATCATTCCCTTCTCTACCTGCTCCTTCTCCCATTGCTCGAGCGCCGGCCCAACCACATGCTCCACGTGCCACGTGCCCTTGTATTGCATCAGGTTTTTCTTGCCCCCCTTGAGCACTTTGTTGCACAGCGAGGGAATGTACGCTTCATCTCGGAACTCGGTGACGGGCGTGAAGAGCGCTTTGAAGTTGAAGATGATCGCTGCGCTGATGGGGAGGCGGCGGAGGGTCTGCCAGTCAACGCGCAGATGGCATCGTTCAAGGCCGAGAGTCGGGGATTGGGTCAGGCGGTGCGCCTCGTGGGGGTCGCCGGGCGGCATGAAAAGGGGCGTGTCCACTTCGAGACCCCAAGATCCACGTTGGATCGGGCGCGACGGCGGGAGCTTGGAAAAGTATCTGCAACAAGGTCCAAATCAGTCTTGAACGAATCGACCGTCGACGGAGGAAGGCTATGCAGACCTGTCCATGGAAAATTCCATCTTCTCTTTGTAGTCTGGGATGGGCGCGTGTATCTCCTTAAGCTGGAGACCGAGCTTCGTACCGACAGTCCAACCTAGAGAGGAGCAGATGACGCCGGCACGGAAGTAGTAATAGCCATCCTCGGGATTACGAAGCATGATCGCAAAGTCTTCGGGTACATTGTGAAGCAGGACATGCAAGGGATGTAGGGACTTGATATTCGTCTCCGTCTTGAGTATGGCGTTATGGAAAGTCCGTTTATCGCGAGAGAGGGAGAAGTATTGGGGATAGCGCGCACAGTAGAACTGCAACGCCATCTCCATGAGTTCTTTGCAAGCTAGCTCGGAGCCAGGGAGGTAATCGAGCATAAGCCGTCCATGTGCATGGAAGAGATCCTCGCGTTCCCCAATACGGGAGGTGTAATCTCTCTCGAGTTCGAGCCACCAATCTGTTTCCATCTTCGTAAGGGCTGGTGTTTTGTCAGCAACACATCTCGAAGTGAGCGAGTAATGGGGAGATACGAACACATGGTCTGATGGTACGACCAACGGAACGGTCTGTATGGTCTGGGAAGAGCCTTCTCGAAGTCGCACTCATGGTACGGCTCCGGAAGTGGCACACCGCTGAGTTCCGCGTAGTCTGGGAAATCGCCGAGAGCTTTGACCTCTCCGATGGAGAAGCCAGTCGGAGTATAGGTGGAGGATCCACATGTCTCATAATGTGCCGTAAGAGGTATGAGGGACTTTCGAAACTCGTCTTCGTTTATCTGGACGCGGCCCACTTTCAGCTGCCGGTGAAGAGGTAGGCTCCCCGCCACCTTTACGAGAGCCTCCCGACCAGACGGAGGGAAGGTGTCCTTGTAGTCGATCGCTGGGGGGACATTGTTCGGCAGTTTCCTAACCGGGGAGAGAGATCGGGGCGGAGTGTTTGAGGTCGAAGCTCGACGGCCGCGAAAGTGAAACCGGCTCAAGATCAAATCTCGTTGCCGTTTGCTTAGGGCTAGGTAGGCAACCGAGCTGATGATGAAGCTGATGCCAAGCAGGAGGAGGAGAATGTCCGACATGTTCGGATATGTGATTATGGTAATGGTGAGGTGAGCTCAGTTGTGGGAAGGAGCGCAGTATAAGTAGGCGCAAGTGTTATCAACTGAGTGTGGTGAATGTTCGTAAGCACATCAGACGAACGTCCCCAATCAGTGAATAAACGCCTTCAGATAATGCAGCGGGTCCTTATTTGACCAGAGCACAGACCACTTCTCTATGAAAGGGAACTTTGAGGTTGTTCCCAACCACTGCCAGTCGTAAAGGAGCCTGTTTTTGGGCTTGGAGGTAGGCCTTGGTGAGGTTGATGTGGAGGCCAATGGATCCGTTATCGTTATGGCGAGGTTGGCCCCTTTAATAGTAATACAATTGACAAGACAAGGTCAAGAATCTGGGAACAATGTCACGCAAGAAGCACGAAATCCACCCTTATCCGTTGTAAGTGAGCGTGAGCGAGAGCGAGAGCGAGAGTGAGAGGGTGAAGGTTGATATGAACAATGAATATTGTTGGAACGATAATAATAGCGATGAATGAAGCGGAAAGAGTGTCTATGTAGGGATTGGTAAGGTCCGGTCAGGTCAGGCAAGGTAGTCCTTATTACTGTTACCTTTTCCCTTCCCTTCCCTTCCCTTCCCTTCCCTTACCATCCCAACCCATCCTTCCCTTCCTTACTTCTGGGCTGAAAAGTGTAAGGTACAGGTGTGCGGGACAGACTGGAATTATTGCTTGCAGGTAAGGTAAGGTGGAAGGTAAGGTGGAAGGTAAGGTAAGTTAAGGTAAGTATCCGTAATTCTTCGCCTCTCGCGGTAAAGCGCCCGCCGCTTTGCCTCAATCGAGTAAATGTGTCCCCAGACTCCCTTCCAAGCTTGCCGACCCCAGACGGCTCTGGCAGTTGTTGTGATTCCATGACACGACATGTAAGGTAAGGTAAGGTACATATAGAAGTCTAAGTTGTCTCTGCCACGCTTCGGTATAGTGCTTCTATTACCGGCTGCGAGCTGACTGAAGATAGGATGAACTGGCTGTAGCAGAGGGGAACGGACAGGCTTACCTAGTACCTTATCTAATCTGAAGCTAAGATAAAGCTAAGATAAGGTGCAGATATAGTTAAACCCCAGACGCCACCACTTCATTAAGGTAGATCAAATAACCTGAGACTCGAGACTCGAGAGAAATCTTCTCTCGCTCGCTCCCTTCATCGTTACCCTGCAATCATCATCATCATCATCCCAACACTACCTTACAGTACATCAACCCCTCTCTGTACCTGTGCGACTCATTATTGACCATCACTGCACTCACACAGGCCGGAGGCACATCCAGTGTTACATGCTACGGGGCAGCCGTTTCACGCCTCTGACTTGATGACAGAACTTTCGTGCCTCATCTGCCTCGTGTAAGGTAGCACCAGGATGGCTGCCATTTATTCGATTTGTTACCCATCAGTTCGATTTCATAGTCTCGTGGGCGCTCTTTGGCTGCCACTCTATCGGTATCTGTGCGTCTGCATAGTAGGCCACCACCTGCATGTTCGCAGTTCCCTAAGGTAAGGTAGATACACTCTTAGGCTTTGCACAGGAACCAATATGACAGTCATCCGTGAGATACTGGGGGTCGATAATCTCGAGCACGGACCAATGACGTGCTCGGCTTGCCCAAGCCAATGCCAGGAGCAGGAGGATTCTCTCCCTTCGTCTTTCTCGTCCATGACAGACCTCCCAAGGTTTCGAGAGTATTCAACTAAATGCCAATTCTTTCTTACTCACCCACATAAATCCAGCAGATCATTGTGTAATTCAGCAATCAGGCTGTAAGCATCAGCTGCACAAAGGCAGATATGCAGGCTGATATGGATTTGCCGGGCCGTTCCGAACCTCGTCTCTTACCTTAGTCATGAGTGCAGACTTCGCAATTCGACTGACTCGGGCACGGTCGATTGCTGACGGCAGGCGGCAGCTTACAGATGCTTTACATCTTCACAGGCCACTCGCCGGTAAGCTGCTTGTTCGGCTGGGCTCCAGGCTCCCCGCGCTGCATTGACCGACCACTCTCACTTGTCTTTGTACTGCGCCAGCGGAAAGCTCCGACATAGCACCTACCCACCATGCCAGACACGACTTGGGGGAAAGCCAAACACAACAGCAAAGCTGGCTTCGACAAGGTCTGGGGATGGGCCGATAAGCTTGGCGCGCCCGTCAACAAGCTCTCCAACAAACTCGGAGCGGAAGCGTTCTGGCCGACCAGCTTGGACAAAGAGTGCGACAAGGCTGCCAGGATTTTGCGCAGCTTCTGTAAAGATGGCTTCTACGAGGAGATTGATGAGCGGGGCCCGAGGAAGGGCGAGGGCCCGAAAGCGAAACAGAAGGTATTGAAGAAGATACCGAGTCAGGTATGGACCTCTTAACATTGGTGATCACGAATCGCAAGACGGTGCCGACATGATGGTAGGTCATTGCGAATGCCAAAGGTCTGGCCATCTTCACCACCATGCGCTCGGGATTGTGGGTTTCGGGCGCTGGTGGTAGTGGTATCCTCGTCGCCCGGACCGAATCTGGTGCTTGGTCACCACCGTCGGGCATCCTTCTACACACCGCCGGCTTGGGGTTTTTGGTCGGTGTCGATATATATGACTGTGTGGTCGTCATCAACACGACAAAGGCCCTGGAAGCATTTACGAAAGTACGATGTACGCTCGGCGGAGAAGTCAGTGCCGTGGCTGGTCCGGTTGGCATTGGAGGTATCATGGAATCCGAACTGCACAAACGGCAGGCTCCTGTATGGACGTATTTGAAAAGCAGAGGCTTCTACGCAGGCGTGCAGATTGATGGGACGGTGATCATCGAGCGAACGGACGAGAACGAGCGGTTTTATCACCAGCGCATGCCTGTTGCCGATATACTGGCTGGGAAAGTGAGGCATCCACCATACGAGATCAAGACGCTCATGGAAACTATCAAGGCTGCCCAAGGCGATCGGGATGTTGATGAAGACGCGCTACCGAAATCGGCGCCAACCCCGGGAGATATGGATTTTGAAAGGACCGGCAGTGGGAGCTCATTCGGGTTACCAGCTGAGGGTTCGTCAGCTTTCTCAAGTAAGAGGGCTCTGGAACTAACGCAGTATCTTAGGAGATCCCGACCCTTTTGGAGTCCTCGCCCTTCAACAAGAAGGGCTCGATATCCGAGAGGCCGGTACTGGTAGTAGACCTGGGAGCGCCGCGTTCGAGTACAAGCCCAGCTCAACAAGTCCGATATATACCAGCTTCGGTCGAAACAGCGTAGACAGCGCAATGAGACGGGATAGCTGGCGAAACAGCAAGTACAGCCTAGCGAGCACGGATCGAGCAACTCAGACTGAAGATACGGGCACCCAAACTCTCTTCGAGGAACCTATGGACTATGCAAACGATCATCATCCCATACTTAGCGGCGGTCCCAACGGATTCGTGAAGAATATCCATAATCAAAAGTACAACGCCCACAGCGACGACGAATATCTCACGGACGGTCCCCACGATGACCATCCCTACGAACAGGAAACCGACACCGAAACCCTCCACGAAGACGACGTTCACGGAGCAGCAGCCGCCCAAGCAGCACCCAAACGCCTCTCCCTCCGCGCCCGCATCGTCACAATCCCGAAACGCATCCCCCCGGCTCTTCCGCCTCGAAACCCAAATCGCGGTCGACCGTCTAGCGGTGACATCGAAAACGGAGATCTAGAACGACTAGGTAACGACGCGGCGAGCAGCATTAGCGATTACGAGGATAAGGAAACCGGGCGTGAGATACTACTGGCGTCGCCAGTACCGAGCGACCGGCGGGACCTGGATGGATTCGACGACGTCGCACTTGACGCCTCGGACGGCCTTGCTCAAACTACATCCGAAGCAGACGCCAAATGCCTACCATCACACGATACTCGCGTCTATGACGAGGTCCACGAGGACGTCAACATCCACACGCACGACCACGACCAAGACCACGACCACGACTACACCAAGCTTCCACCCCTCAAGCCCACCAACACCGAAACCAACCACGACCCTAACCCAAACCCCAACCCCGACCCCGACCCCACAACCGCACCCCAGCCGCCACTCAACCCCATCAACCCCGACCCAAAAGACCACGGACAAGAAAACTCAACAGCCAACGAAGACTCCCACTCCGTCCCCAACACACCCAGCGAAGTCGTCCGCAGCGGTGGCGGCATCCCAGGCGCATGGTAGCTAACCCACCAGGACGAGTCAGACACAGGGGGGCGGATCTCATTGCGCGCAACGCGGGAAGCACACTGGACGCGCGACTCGGGGATCTGGCGCCGTCTCTCTTGACCACAGTGCAGCCGGCGCAAATCGGGCTTTAGAGGGAAATGTAATGGGCGGGGGGGCGTCGTTTGTTTTGGGTTGGGTTGTTCTTGTTCTGGGGACTAGGGAGGACTGGAACTGTGACTGTGACTGGGATAGGCACTGGGAGAGGAGAGGAGATGAGAAGAGAAGAGTAGGCCGACTCGACTCGGTCGGAGCGGCTCAGGATCGGATTCGGATTCGGATTCGGGATCTGCAATCGCATGTTACCATCGTCCTTCCGGCTATCTTATCTTATGAGCATGAGCGTATATACCTAGTAGGTAGTTTAGGGAGGTCGGCACTGCCGTTATAGTGCCGTTGATAGACTTGTGATGAATATCTTACGCGACATGATTTCATGAACTCGACGTGTTGTGTTTGTCGTTCGTACACGAGTCCGGTGTTCGGACTTCCTAGTTCGACGGACTTGCGTACTCGCCCCTACTTAGGTACCTACGTGAAGGTGACGACGATATATGATACTGACGTCTCGAGCCAGCGACTAGCGGGTACGTAGGCAGGGAGCTTTCTACGTTACAAGGAGGGTGTACGTAGGCGCAGTAAGTAGATAGCCATGTTCTTGTCCGGTTGCTGGATATTGTACGAGCACGGGGGCATTGGATGGATGGTGTACATACTTCTGGTCTGTGCTATAGGTGGGTGTGTGGGTGGGTGTGGAGCTTACCGTCGATATCCCGTGTCCAATGGCGAAGTGGTTGTGCTTGGTTCCTCGAGTGTCAGCCTCGAATCTCATCGACATGACACTCCAAGTTCTCTCAAGGACATTCATCATCTCGCGTATTGGGCACAAATCGTCTACATCAATGTACCGACTTTCTCAGCCCGTCGAAAGGTCCCATTAGCCCGTCCCATAACACAAACGCCTTGAATCATTCCCTCCTCCCCTCCGAAAACCCCTTTGCCCCCGCCTGTGACACAGTCATGAAACGACATTACCTGTCTGGCTGTCCTGCGATGGCATCAATAGAGAGGCGATAGTGACAAGTCCACCGGAAACCATATACGTGAAAAGTCTTGGTAAGTGCAAAGGTAATTGTGGAAATGTACTGAGAAGACGGTATTTGTACATGAAAGAGATGATTGGATTTGTGATCGGCCCATAGTAGACGAAAATGGGAACGCCGTGGAAGCCTGAGAAAGGCATGCAGTGATGTGGCTCGGTGAAATACGTCAAGGCAAGTCGAGACAAGATCGGCGAATCGGCAGATGAGGATGGCTACTTGTCTCATCTGTATGCATCCTCGACCTGAATCCGAATTATCGAGCTTTTTGAGACTCGCAATGGTAGATGAACGCTAAGCCGCAGAGATAGCACCAGATCAAAAGGTAGGTCAGTGGACGGGAGAAGTAAAGTCGTGTACGTGAAGTGGTCATGATAGATTCAACGCAGAGATTTAGTGATCCGGGTTCGCAACCTGTGAGGTTTAGCTATACGGTACTTGTGTGGATATGATGTATCAGATCAGCACTTACACGTAGCATGCGCCTCGAATAATCTTGATCATCCTGAAGACTTCTGATGCTGATGCGACTATCGTTATCGTGATGAGGGCTCCAAAGCGTCCCAGGATCCAATCTCTGGTCGACAATGAGGGGAAAGCTTCGTCTCTTGTCGAGCGGACTGGAGGAGGTGTCCGGGCTCCTGGTGGAACTTGCAGGACCCCAATCACTGGTCTGTATCGGAGAGAGAACCTTTTCGCCAAGCGGACCGCGTCCCCCAGCGATCAGTCCCATTTGACTCATTCTGCTGGGACGTCGCTGGGGGATGTCGTCGTCGTGTTCGGAGTCGGCTGCTGGAGAAACTGGCCTGCGATGATGACGACGAAGGCAATAAAGAATTGGCCCAGCTGTGGCAAAGAAGACAACAAGCCCCAGACCAACGAAGAGACCAGCCACCTTTCCAGGATGTGAGAGGAGACCACCATCTGAGATGACCGGTTGTGCCGTCGTTGTAGCTTTCGGAGGTTGTGTCGGTGTGATTGTGATGGTTTTGACTTCACCGGTTACTGTTAAAAGTGAGGTAATTGGAGTAGGAGTCCATGATGAGACATCTGTTGTGGAAGGGGTTGATGAAGTGGAGGGTGTGGAAGACGTTAATTGGTGTGTCACTGGAAAAGGAATCACGGGAGCTGAGGGAAACACGGACACGGAGGATGTGGAGGATGTGGAAGATGTTGAGGATATGGATGATGTGAAGGCTTGTTGAGGGGTTGTTGAAACTGTGGATGTCGAAGGTCCCTACATCTGTTTGTTAGCAACTTGCACTTACTTGTGACTGATCCTCTGAACAATTATTCGAAATACAATGCGTAGGAAGGGTCTGTGCGTACTATGGAAACAACGGAAGTCTCAACCAAAGGCGAGGCTGTAATTGTCTGGACGACGGTCACAGGGCTCGGAGCGGCGGAAGAGGTCTGCACAGAAGTCGTTAAAGAACTGAACGTTGAACGAATGGAAGTCGTAGTAGATGTTGACGGAGAAGACAGCGGAGAAAACGTTGCAGGTCCAGAAGGCAATGGCCGAAGAGAAGATGAAGGGCTAGAAGAGGAAAACGGGCCAAAAGACGGAAAAGGTTCCAGAGTAGTAGACGGAAGAAAAGATGCAGTTGCAACAAGGATCAGAGGTGGGGACGAGATTGGAGGAAGTCCTGTGGAGGATCGGTTACTAACCACCGTGCCAGGAACCTGAACACTGTTTGGGTCCGTACTCGGGCTGCTGCTGGGCTGTGTACTACTCGTACCTCCTGCTGTGCCGGACGGACCCCTGTCAAGGACTATGTAGCCAAAAAGACCTTTCGAAGTAGAACCACAACGCTCCGAACCGAAACCTGGGCATGTCTCGTCGCAAGAATCCACCGACACGGTATCGGCCGGGAGATAGTTCGAACACCAACACGTGCTCCCTTGGACGACGGCGAGAGCATAACTGGCTTTGCAGGTCTCGAAGCAAGCTCCATTGGACTGGTACATGTTCATCACTAGACAGGAAGTTCATCAGCAAACGCATCTTGAGCGCGATTACATGAATAGATGTAGTTACCTGGGCTGGAAGAAGAACCAGTATTCTCGCTAGAACAGTACGCAAGGTGGAGAGCAGCAGTGGCATGTCCGATGGCCATTATCAACACCAGGAGGAGAGGTAGAATGGCCGATAAAACCGGTGAGGCCTGAATGGAAAACGCCATGTTGCAAGGCCTTGAAGTCTGGTCAGGAGTTTAACGTGGATGTGGATTAGTCAACCGAGGAAGGGTTGGCATAGAGCAGTATGAATAGTAGGCCCTATTGGTCAACGATGGCATCAGCAAAGAGGTTCAGAGCAGCTTCCTGCCCTTTGTGATCATGCACTGTTCACTGAGAGTTTGGCGAAAGCTCAACCAGTCAAGCTTGGCCATGAGTGTGGGTCAGGCCGAGCATGTACCTAGGTAGACGAGGAAGGGAGAGGTGAGGTCAAAGTCCAGGTAACGTACCTGGGTATTGGCAGGAGTAAGACCAAGTTCTCGAACGCTCAAATTAGTCAGGTGAATTTTGCAGTCACTTGTCGAGCGGATGTGCCCGACGAGGTTGGTAGGTTGAGCCTCGAGTGGCAAGCCGAAGCTTCAGTAGGAGGGATTCATGTGGAACAACCAGAGGTATTCACAGTTGAGTTATTCTTGGCTGGACATGAAGCTCGAAATGCTCTGTCGAGGTGTGATTACGAAGCGAATGTGTGTGGTTGATCGATCTGTGCTGAAGTGGTTTCGAGCCCTGGGCTTGGAAAAGGTTGTAGCACCTAAGAATTTGTGCGGCCGTCACTGCTTAGTCGTCGAACCGAGAAAATTTCAGTGATGTGGTCGTCGTCTTGAATCCTGCACCTCTTCCTCAACAGGCCCACTACCGCCTTTCCCCGAGTTCCAACAACGACCGATTATCCTCCCCAGATGGCTAACAATAACGCATTGAACTCTTTCGAGCCGCTGTGTGACCTCAGCGGACGATGGACATCGTCGTCTTGAATACCTGCAAGACGGCGAAGTGAAGAAGAAGAAGACGAGACACAATGGCGAAGAACGTGGTCAGAGAACGAGGAGGAGGAGGAGGAGGGACAATAATGAATGAAACAATTACCAGTTCTTTACGGACGGCAATATACGCCTTACCGGATAGGGACTACGGTTGATGAAGCGCCGAAGTGTAAGACACACTAGAATGCAAATTGGTCGAGGTTGCTAACCTGATCAGGGTTGGTGGTAATTTACTATTCACTACTCTGCTGACCAGTTCATTTCTGTCGTCGTCATTCCAGGAGATCTTGTCACGGAGATTGCATTATTGCACTGCATTGTATCAACTACTTCGTACTGTATCATCATATCACGACAGCAAGGTCGGTCTGAGTGATAAGGTATGTAGTTGTACGTTGTTCAACTTCTTTCATGCCGGGTGATGATGAAGAAGGCAGTTGCCGGTGCGGCCTGCCTGCTGCTGTGTACTCTACACTCTTCGGGTTCCTGCTGCCATGATCAATATCAATGACAATGTCAGTATTAAGATTACTGTTACTTTTACTCTCATTCTTGTTGTTTTTGTTACCTTCATTGTTCTATTATGATTGTTTCTTTCAATTCTATCATACCTAAGATTCAACTACGAATCTATTGTTAGTAATTATTAATGAATCTCAAGAACTGGACACAGCAAAAGAGTTCATGACAAGCTTGGAAGCTTGGAAAGGAATGGATCTGCACGGCACTGGTCCGGCGGTCCTTTGGCAAATCGCTCATCTTTTACCTGTCTTAAAAACCTAAGGTACTGTAAGTTACAGGGCGATAAGGTACCTTAGGTAGGTACAAATACAGTAGGTAATTCCGGAAGCAATGGCCAGTCAATCAGAAGGCGTCTCTCTCCATCAACAACTTACCTTACCTTAAGGTAGATATCTTCACTTCACTGCAGGTTGAAACAAGCATTAGATGGAGCGAGAACCACAGAGGCTCTTCGACCAAAGTGGTCATGAAGCAAAGCTTGTTGGCAGAAACAGTCCAGAAACAGTCGTCAGAAATCAGAGACGGCAAGGCTCCTCCTCTGATTGGGTCCGATGATCAGCGGGCGCTTTGCCGAACGAAGCTTACAGTAGCTCAGGGACTCTCTCTCCTGTCACTCTTCTCACTCCTCTCCCTAAGTTAGGTACTCTCACAACAACATCAATAACAACACCACCACCAGCCTCATGTAGGACCATCCTGTACAAACACCAAAACAACCAAACCGGACAGAACCTTCTTCCAAACAAGCAACAAACACCGCCACAACATCCCAATCCAGACCTCAAGGCCCAAAGGAACGTGCCGCTCGGAAATTAAGAGGCAACGCCCCCCGAACCCTAAAGCCGCTGGACCAATCCCGGCCGCCGAACGTCTTCTAGCGGCAGAGGCGCCTGTCAATCCTACTTGGCACCTCCTGACCTCCTGACCGGCTCATTGGAATAGAGCTGCCTTTCCTTTGCGTCGCGAGCGGCCACGTGCTATTTTTACTCGTTCGTGCAGAGGGACGGGACGGAACAATGGGACGTCGTTGGCGTGTTGACAACGGGACTGTGGCGGGAGGGTTCTGACCCTGTTGCAGGCTTCATTGAGACGTGCATTCGTACTGTATCGTTACCACAGTATGGCTTGACGAGAACGTCAAATGGGGAGGTGAAGCATGGCTTATCAACAAGATGCTTTCCTAGCAAGGTCCGAGAAGGGAAGAACGGCAATCGGACGCCCCAAAAAGCCCCATCCTACTGTCCAGTAAATTCATCTCTTCTGATGCTACTACAGCAAGACCTGGCCTCTTCTCAACACCTTCTACGGACGTGTCTACCTAATCAGACATATCTTCCTTGAATTATGCACACCAGACCCATCTACCACTGACACTCACTCAAGAGAGAACGCAACTTACTCACAAAAGCACGAGGTTCAAGGCAGATCAAAGTGAAGTGAGCTTGGACCGATTCCAAAAGGCATGCAACCACCTCATCTGAGGTAACTTAGGCAGTGTCCCCGCTGTCAATCACCATAAGAAGGCATCAGACCCTATGAGGATGTATCCAAGCAGCTCCGGCCAGCGGGCTTCATTTCTCTCACTGACCGGACCACTAATGCAATCGGCGAAGAAGATAACTGTACCACTGGACTGAATACAGGAACAGCGTCAAGTGGATATGCGCCCCTCCGGCGTAGTATAGTCCACCGCATCGGTCCGAGAACTTCTCGCGGGAGACATTCCTGCGGTGATGGGAGAGGGGTCGTGCCTGGCTGCGTATTTACGCAGCAGAACACAACACCAGGAACGCCAGGCAAAGAGGAGATTGAGAGGAAGAATGCGATGATTTAGATGTGCGAGAGGTAGAGCAGTGACAAGCGAGGTCGCAAATGACGGAGGACGGAAATCTAGAGGCCTTGTTTTCTGTCCTGGTGGCTACCGTGGCGAGTGGAAGGAGTGTTACGACTACCAGAGGGCCGTTGCGTGAGTGACCGACCGAAAGACTGTCGTTGGAGGCAAGACCTGGCTTTGAGGCACTAGCGTCATGGTTGGACTGGCCCAGGTTTGAGTCGGCGGACTCGGGTGAAGACGAAGTTGTTTCCAAGAATCGAAAAGCCCTCACAGTGTGTATCGTACTTTATCATGGTAGAAGATATTGGAATTGAAGCCTAAAGACGATTGCAAATCCGCCACAACTCCATGGCCAAAAGCCGTAATTCACACAACGTCTGATCTCCAAATCCACCCAAAGTCTCGCTACGAAAAATCCCCACCATCCTCCTCACATATACGGCCCACCTGCCTTCCCCCTCGAGAATCAACCATGTTTACGCAGGCGTCATTGTCTGCGGCAACGACACCGTGCCTGAAGGATTGACGAGACCACCGCATTGCACACTTCCAACCTCGAGCTCGACGATGAGAGCTCGACTCTCGAACATGGCACCATACGTCAACCTGCCCCGAGCTTGTCTCAGCGCTACAGGAATGCCCTATGCTACCGTGGGCACTCCGCCCACACGGAAAAAGGACCGCACATTTAAGGGATCTGAAGACCCGAAATATTCTGCACCGTTGCCCAAACCCAACGGGCAAATCAGCGAGCTGTGACTTACAATTGTACAAGCCGCCGAACCAGCACAAGCGGCCCTCAGCACCTCCGACCTGCCCAGACACCTTGTCGACACCGTTTATCGCCCGACGCCCATCATATCCGGATACGAACGCCGACGCCGAAGCTTCGCCTTTCCACCAGCAGATGCGGCTTGCATGATCCACAGCGTGCGACCTAGGGTTATTCCAGCAAATTACGTGGGAGGAAGCCAAGCCCATCCGAACCACTTCCGAGCTCTGGCTGAGCCGATGGGCACCGCGAAACTGCCGCAGCGCTGAGCAATCCAGCTGTTCCAGGACGTTTGTCCGCGTGGAGCTAGCCACGGACTAGGATCAACCCTTAGGACGGCCCGTCTAGAGAGTGAAGTTGCACTCCCCTCTACCCAACCTTAGTGTTTGCCTGCCCATGTTCCTGCGAACCAGGGCTCTAGCCTTGGTGGGACAGTTTGTGAATCCTCGTTTGGCAGCGCCTGACGGATAGAATCCATCCCATAGTCAGAATCCCAGAGCGGCCAGACGTCGGTTATTCTTCGATGCGGTCACAAAGTTTACCAACCACCAGGGCCTCAACCTGCTCCTCGCAGAGCATGGGCGGGCACCCGGAATGTTTGCTCGAGGTTTAGCCGTGTGTGCAGGCGTGTTGGACGGCTGAGTGGGTTGAGTCGTCCTTGTTGACGATGGCCTGGTAGGACCGGCCATCGTCGAAGGGTGCGGATGCGAAGTCATTCGTCGCGCGCTGGGCGGGCTCTTCTGGCTTTCACTAGAGAATACTGTATTCTGGTGTTGGTAAATTGGCATCATTCTGTCAATGACAGAGTCGACAGCCTGGGTGCGACACAGTGTCTTGGTGTACGGGACCCTGGCGGGACTTGCCGCCCCGTGCACGCATCGGCAACCCCTCCGACGGAGCTATAGAGGCTAGGATGCAGCTCTGCCGGATGACGCCCTTATCGCCCACCAAGTCACCATTGCGATATAACCCAGGATCGTTTCTTCTATAGATCCCTCCTACATCCCGAGCTCTGCTTACACATACCTTCCAATCGCCCACCCGTCACCACCCATCCCCATCCCTCGACCACCAACACCCAACCGCCAACCCCCCCCACCAACATCCCCAATCCAAAATACAACGCAACACAACCCAAGATGCCACCCCTCCCTCCCCTCTTCACGATCCCGATCCCTCCCTCCGGCAGCATCACCTGCACGCAACGGGGCACCAAAATCTACCTCCTAACCTTCCTCTCCCCGCCCGACAACCGCCTCACGCCCGCCTTCTGCGCCGCCTTCCTGCTCGCCCTCGACATCCTCGAGACGCGCTACCCGCCCGGCGTCGTCATCAGCACGTCCGCGATTCCCAAGTTCTACAGCAACGGGCTGAACTACGAGTCGGCGATCAAGAGCAAGACTTTCTTCGCCGAGAGCCTGTACCCGTTGTGGCGACGGCTGTTGACGTACGCCCTCCCCCTTTTCCCATCCCCTCCCACCGCACCTACTTCCCCCCCACCGCGCCTCCACCCCTCGCATCGTCCCCCCTCACTAACCACACCCCAGCTACCCAACCCCAACCCTCGCCCTCCTAAACGGCCACACCTTCGCCGCCGGCCTCATGCTCGCCATGATGCACGACTACCGGCTCGTGAACCCACACCGGGGCTACCTCTGCCTCAACGAGCTCGACTTCGGCGCGCCGCTCAAACCGCCCATGGCCTCCATCTTCCGGCAGAAACTCCCGTCGCCGGGGACGTTCCGGACGCTGGTGCTGGAGGCGAAGCGGTTCACGGCGCTGGAGGCGCTGAAGGAGGGGATCGTGGACGGGCTGGGCGGGGTGGAGGAGGCGGTGGCGTTTGTGGAGGAGATGGGGCTGGTGGGGAAGGGGAGGAGTGGGGGGGTTTATGGGAAGTTGAAGGGGGTTATGTGGGGGGAGACGGTGGGGTTGTTGGAGGGGGGGATTGGGGAGGGGGGTAAAGACGGGGAGGAGGAGAGGAGGGGGGTGGAGATGAGGAAGAGGGTTGAGGAGTGGGAGAGGGGGAATCGGGTTAGGATGGCGAAGTTGTGATGGTTGGTGTTGTTTATGCGTCTGTTGGGGTCTGTGACTCGGACATGTCGATGGATGTTCTGCACATGCTTGGTCCTACTTTCTATCAATGAGATTCGGCTGGGAGTTTAACATCATTAACCATTACAAAACTGGGACATTCTTGTACTTACGGTGGGTGAGGGAGTTAGGTGTACGGTTTACTGTTGCTATCAATGCAACGCAGTTATTGTGTAGTTGCCTTGAATATATTCGTGAATTCAGTTACAGCTAGTAGAGGTTTGAGCAATATTCGAAGATACGCATGTAGGACTGGCTACACTTTTCAACAATATCCCGAGATACCACCAACAAGAAGAAGACCAGCAAGACTTCAAGCCGCCGCTGCTGCTGCTGCCCGCGCCATGTTGTCCATGCCAATGGTAGGCTGCACACCTACCCTCTCCTTACCAAGGATATCGACAAGCAACGGACTCGGTCTACTGTCCCTCTTTGGCTGGAAGATAGCCTGGTTGCGCTTGTATTTCGAAACGCTGTCGAGATAGGCATCGAATAGGTACGACGAGTCAAGTGGACCACCTTTGGCTTCGGGATGGAATTGTGTGCTAAATATAGGTCGAGACTTGTGAATCAAACCTGTAGGTGGCATGTCAATACACATGAAACGCAAAAACCACGATGACTAGACGGACCTTCGTTACTAGAGTCATTGAGGTTGACAAAGTACTCCTTCCATTCGCTTGGGAGAGTTGCAGCATCGACCGCGTAGCCATGATTCTGACTGGTAATATGGCATCTCCCTGTGGTGAGGTCCAACGCTGGGATGTTGTGCGCACGATTACCGTATTTGAGCTTGATGGTGCGAGCACCCGCTGCGAGAGCGAGCAGTTGGTGACCGAGACAGATCCCCATAACTGGGATTTGAGAGGATTCCATAAGCTTCTGGAGATGATACACCGTATCTTGACAGTGTGTAGGGTCTCCAGGTCCATTGGAAATGAAGACGCCATCGAAGTGGTGGGCAACCTTGTGGATCGGATAGTCGTATGGAAAAGCCGTCACGCTTGCCCCACGCCCAACCAAGCTCCTCAGAATGTTCTCCTTCACTCCGCAATCAATCACGGCCACATGGAGATCACCGTTGTTGGAGCTAATATGAAACGGTGCTTTCGTGCTGACCTTGCGAACAAGGTTGATTTGCTCCGGGTCCACAAACGCTTCGTCTTGATCGGCATCGTATTCTTCTCCAATGGTGATACGAGCTAGAGAGGATCCTTGCTCCCTCAAAAACGTCACAATAGCTCGAGTGTCGACACCTGATATGGCTGGGACGCCTTCTCGGGCGCACCATTGGCTTAGACTTTCCACAGCAGTCCAGTGGCTATACTGCTCTGCCACATCCGCCACAACTACACCCACTGCTTGGATGTTAGGTGACTCGAAGTACTTGAGCAAACCATGCTCGTCGCGTGCATCTGATGGCACCCCGTAGTTGCCAATCAGAGGCTGAGTGAACACTAGGATCTGGCCCCGATAGGAAGGGTCGGTCAGAGACTCCGGGTATCCGACAAGTGAGGTGGTGAAGACTGCTTCCCCCGAGATGTTTGATTTGGCTCCAAAGGATTTGCCATGAAAGACCGGACCATCCTACGTACTGAAATCAGCAAACTGATATGGCACCGCCACTGTCCAATGATCAGGGCGTCAAGCGTGGTAAGATCTTACTCGTATGGTAAGGGTAGCTCTGTCGTGAGACACTGGCGTAGCCCTTGCCTTAGAGACCGGCATTTGGCGAGACGTGTTCTGCTGGACCGTAGCCAACATACGTGCCTGAAATCCGATTTTGGATTGCATACTAAAAGCCTTCTGTGGCCCTAGCGGGCATTGCCTGAGTAAGTGTCGAAACATCTTTTGATCTTGGTAGTTATTATGTGGTTTGGTTCGTTGGTTTGAGTATGACGTGTCAGTTCACAGAAGCTTTCCAGAGGTGATCTACGAGGACGTGGTGAGCAAGCATCAATGACAGCGCGGCTCGCTTCCATCGTACCTGAAATGTAATCCTGTTGAGAAGTCATCAGCCCAAGTTCTTCAGTATCTCTTGACGATTGTGCTTCATGGTGAAACATGCTTCCACTGACAATCCATCGGCAATGGTGAAGAACTGGAACGATAGAAGGGGATTGACATTACCTGCGACGTATAGACTGATGGAGACACACGCATCAGCGCAACGGTGCCCAGGCAATGCTCTTTGTGTTGGATAAATTAGATGTGGTGATTGTTCGCCAGTCTTCTTCACCGTGATTTTGATTGATTGCAGTGGTGGGGGTTTGATAAGTTAAGTTTGAGGGTAAGAGTCTGATTGTAATGTTTTTGTACTCTGTACCTACACCTTACCTAAGCGGGCGATGATTACATAAGCTAACCCAGTCACGTTAGTCTGGAAACTGGTATATTCGTCAGACGAACTTCACCTCCGGACAATGAGCATCATCGGTACAAACGTACTCGACATTGAAGCAAGAATGATACTGTTTATCTCTCTATCTCTTTCATCTGGGGGACAGCTGTTTGAAAATGTCTCGGCGCATAACTCAGTCATTTTTCCGTTGTCTTATTGTCTCGCCAGTTGATAAGTTATTCAACGAAACAACAGCGCATCCTTCCTTACATGTCTGAGGCAAATCAGACTACAGTGTGAAAGGCTGTTGTGCGAGCATCCAGCATTTATGCTGGATCACTTCCTACACTACCGAGTATTTTGCTATCCTTCAGCGGAAAGGAACCTGGTTGCTGGCTTAGAAATGTTGGCTTAGAAATACTGTTGACAAACGTCGGAATTACCGGTGACCACACCGGATTTATAAGGCTTCCCACTTCAGTATATCTATACCAGCCACATCGTGCTGGGCTTTCTGATTTAGTAAACCATCACTCTCAGCTGGCAACAAGACTTGAGTAAATCCTCATATCGGCAATGTCTTCAAAAGATCACGTTAGAAATATTGCACTCGTTGGAGTGAGTATGACTTGGACGGCGGATTCTACTACATACCAGGAGAAGAGAAGCTGATCCATATCCAGGCAAGCGGCTTAGTAGGCAGTGAGATAGCGAAGAGTTTACTACAATGCGGCACCTTCAATGTGACTGCTCTTTCGCGTCAAGACTCCACCGCCACCTTTGCGTCCGGTGTCACGGTGAAGAGGGGTGACTATAAGTCGTCCGAGTTCCTGGAATCGGCCTTGGAAGGCCAGGATGTGCTCATCATCACTTTGGCCATGGATGCGTCTCCGGAAGTCCAGTCCGATCTCATCAAGGCCGCCGCCAAAGCCGGCGTCCCGTGGATTTTACCCAACGAATATGGGTCGGATGGGGGCAACCTAGAGCTCTCGAACGCGGTTTCCATGCTCGAAGCGAAAGCGCAATACAGAAAGGAGATAGAAGAGCTAGGACGGAGCAGCTGGATCGGTATAGCTTGTAGCCTCTGGTTCGATTTTGTATGACCACCTCGCCCCATGTCCCTATCACAAACTTTAATAGCTAAGCCATACTGTTCACATAGAGCCTGAAAGGTAGATTCTACGGCTTCGACATCCCAGCACGCAAAGCGCAAATCATCGACGACGGTAATACCACCATCACCACGACCACCGTGCCCCAAGTTGGCCGCGCCGTCGCACGACTGCTAAGTCTACCTGTGCACGCCTCTTCTCTTCCCTCCTCGGCCTCTCTCTCCGATTATAAGAACAAGTATGTATACATTAACTCGTTCTCCGTCACCCACAACGCCGTGCTGGCCGCCTTGGAGCGCGCCACCGGCACAACACCGTCCGATTGGACCGTCACTCATATTCCCGTTGATCAATTCATTCAGGAAGGGCGGGACAAGTTCGCCAAGGGGGACTGGTTGGGCATGGTCAATGTCCTGTACGGGTGCACGTTTAAACGGGGCCTTGGAGATCAGTTCCATGGCCGGGAGGTGGCGAATGAGAAATTGGGCTTGAAGGAGGACGATCTGGATGAGGTCGTGCAGAGGGTGGTGAAGGAAGTAGAGGCGAAGTAGTCTGGTCTAACGTCAATGTCTCTCCACTCTCTGCTGTGTCATCGCACTCGTATATATCTTCTTCGGTATTTCTGTCGGATATATTCATACGTATAAATCATTAATTAAAAGAAAAATCCGAACTACCTACCTGGAAACACTTATCCTACGAATATGTAGATTATTTCTTTGGAAGGAGCCTGAGGTATTATAAGCTATCTTCCTAATTTTCTTTCAAGTCATATCCGCATCTTAGGGCACGGAAACTTGGATTTAGATTAGCCAAATGGAATACATAGTTTCACAAGGTTGGTTTGGGAGCGCGTGTCTTAGGCGTGACACACCTCGGTCTCTTATCACAAAGCTTTGCTATGTTCGTACCGCTGAAGTTGTGATCATTTTTCCAAATTGTTATAGTGTAGCTGTTTCATTGACAGTCGAAATGCGAGACTTCGAGAACAGATGTTGCGTTAGGAACAGGGGATTCATCAGTCAGTAGTTGGTGATCGAGCCATACCAATGCCAATAACCCAACTCCCATCGAAGCCTTGTAATAGCTGTCCGTAGCTCGCAGAGGCTATTAGTCTGACCCATCAGCTACCTCGTTGTAAACTTTCAAGCCATGTCTACAAATGTGACACGAAAGGTTGTTGAAGATTGCGTATCTACAGAGCACCCAACTCCTTAAGTTTAGCAATCATGCCGTCAACATCCTCAACCTTGCCGCCGCCCTTCCGCGGTGGAGGTTCTACCAGACCATCAGCACCACCCCAAAACGACTCCTCGTGCCCGGAAGATACTCACCCACAACCTTGATCGTCTTGAACCGCCGCGTCGCATCAACCCCATAGTCCGCCATCGTCTTCCTCTCCAACTTCTTCTTCTTCGCCTTCATAATATTCGGCAAACTCGCATACCTCGGCTCATTCAGCCTCAAATCCGTCGTGATAACCATCGGCAACCTCGCCCTCAACGTCTCCACCCCCCCATCCACCTCCCGCGTGACCGTCACCTGCTCCCCCTCAAACTCCACCTTCGACGCCGACGTCGCCTGCGGCCAGTTCAGCAAGCCCGCCAGCATCTGCCCCGTCTGATTCGCGTCGTCGTCGATCGACTGCTTGCCCAGGATCACCAGGTTCCGATCCTCCGCCTCCACCACCGCCTTCAGCAGCTTCGCCACGGCGAGCGGCTCCAGCTCGCCGTCTTTGTCCGTGTCCACTTCCACCAGGATGCTCCGGTCCGCCCCCATCGCCATCGCCGTCCGCAGCACGTCTTGCGATTTGGCGACGCCTGCGGAGATGGCGAGGATGTCGTCGACGGGTACCTTCCGTTCGCGGATCCGCACCGCTTCTTCGATGGAGAGCTCGTCGAAGGGGTTCATGGAGTGCTTCACCCCTTGCTTCTCGATCGCCGTGTGTGCTTTGTTGACGCGCGGCCGGACCTGGTGACGAGTCAGTATTGACCTTCGACGGGTTGAGGTAAAGAGCTCGGCGCTCTGCATCGCACAGGTCGAGGTGGTTTTGTTTTATGCCCAGGGAGTGGATACGTACTGCATAGTCGATGACCCGCTTGACCGGCACCAGGATCCGCAGCGACGTCGACATTGTAATTTCGTGTAACTTGCAATTCGACGAAATCGCACGCCCTTATCGAAGGCAAAGCTACGGCAGAGTGTAAGACCGAGGCAGAGCCCCGCGGTTGAGCCGCATCGGCCTCGGCTCTACTATCTTCCCCGACGCCAACCCCTGGAGTCACCCCCATACTGAAGTAATGGTGACACTGTAGAAAGGGGATGCGCATATAAGTGTCTTCTTTCATGCCAGAGGTTCATAGGAACAGAGTTTCGTGTGACTTCTTGTGGTTATGATCTCGACCAGTATTGCCTTGCCGTTCCGCGAGTCCCTCTTTTGGGGGGGCTCTCAAGTCTGGGACATACATCATTATATCGATCCATTTCTGTTTTGCGTATAAGTCTCTCTCGTGGATGATTTTGTCTGTATGGCACTTGCGCCATTACATAGCTAGGGTACAGATTCTCCAATGGATTCACATGTATCAGCACATCTCGCTTCTCGAAGAAATGTTTTCCCTTCATACTTGCCGCCTGTGCCATTCACAGAAATCCACAGTGGCACATGGTCAGAAGCATTCACCGGATGATCTATGACTGTTTCCAATGAGACCTGAACTCATCTCGGGCCTCGTATACCTGCATCCACCCAACATCGAGCTCTGCCTGTCCAGCCGCACCATTTATCATCATGAGTCCCTCCGCCACTGGCGGCTTCAGTAAAGGTCTCACTCCGCTACCACCTGCCCCCGTTCCAACGACATCAGCGGCAACGGCTCAGCCAACAGCTCCACCTCCAACGCCGGCTCGAGCTCCACCTCTCCCACCGTCAAAATCCATCAAACACCACATGACACCACAAGACCCAGACGTACTGCATGTGGCTCCCTACCAATCTCCACCGCAACAGCTTCCGATCTTCCTCATAGGAATATCTGGCCCCCCCTCGTCCGACAGAACGGCCCTTTCTAGCGTCCTTCCCAAGCTCTTCCTAGCTGGGACCATTTCACTGGTTTTCGACGAAGATGACTACGTGCTGCTCAGCAAGTCTTCGGTAACTCCGGATGCAGGTCCCCGCAACGCTACGGAATGTGACCAGCTGGTCAGGGTCCTGAAGGAGCTGAAGGAGAACGGCAAGCTGCCGTCGGGCTCGAGAACGCTGCACGTGACAGAGAGTGGAGCCCTGACTGCAAGCACCTAGTAAAGCCAGAAACAGTCGGAGAGTTAAGAGAGTTTGCGGAGAAGCTAGGACGTGTTCTTGGCAACAGGAAGATCGGCATCGTCGAAGGCTTGCTACCTTACGCTGATCCACTCCTCAGAGACCTGCTGGATGTAAAGTTACTTTTGCCAGTTAGTAAAGCGACAGCAAAGCAGGACTGCCTTGCAAGATTCGGCCATCCGCCCTCCCCCGGAAAAGACCACCGGCAGGCCTTAGAGTACTTTGAAAGGGTCGTGTGGCCGAAATATGCCCGAGTGCATAGCGACCTATTCAGGCATGGCGATGTAGAAGGATCCGTGAAGAAGCACGTGTGTCGACAACTTGAGATTGACGTACCGCCTCAGTTGGGATCTCTGGAAACCCTCACATGGGCCGTTGATGCCATCATCAGCGGATCGAAGGCAAACAAGGAGAGGTCCAACCCAACTGATCCTGTTGACCCTAACGACCAGTACGACTTCTGTCGTAGCCACGACGGCGTCCTTGGACGTGTCCGCCAGTTTCTCTTTGACCTTCTCTAGATATCTGAGGCCTTCCATAGGACTCCCTCCTGACTTACTTAAGCGGGAGGCATTGCATCCTACTACCAAGTCTCTTGCTTGTACCTGCCTTCCTTTTCCATAGTAAGCAAGTATGACTCGGCAGCTGCCCGCTCCATAGGCCCTCTTCTCTCGAAAACCTCGATCAAGGCTTCGCGGACAGCTTGTGGCATCCTTCCTGACGACCCGCAGATATAAACCATGCCTGACTGCTGATGCAGAAGCCGGTAAACCAGCTCGGCTTGCTCGCGAATGAGGTCTTGCACGTAGACCTTTTGCTTCTGGTCGCGGGAAAAGGCAGTAAACACCTGTAAGCCGATCTTGTTTTTCAGGTCTTCCCATTCCTCTCCGTAGAAGTAGTCGGCGTTGCGATTCCGACAACCGTAAAAGAGAACACTTTCGCCAATACTCGATGAATAACCATTTGCAATGCCATGTCCATTGCTCTGGTTTCGATACGACATTTGCTGAGCCCACAACCACCTCTCCCAAATCAATGATCGCATGGGTGCTACGCCAGTGCCTGGACCAACCATCACCACCGGGCGCTTTGCCTCAGCTTTCGCGATGTGCAAGCCACCTCTCTGCAAAAGCACGTCGATTTCGCCGCCTTCAGGTAGTGCAGCTATATATCTCGTACAAACCCCTTCCCTAGTCTTCTTGATGACAGTCCGATATTTGACGATAGCCACGAGTAATTGAAACTTAGTACCCTTTCCCTCTGCGCTTTTCTGCACGCCCCCACTTGCGATACTGAACTGTCTCCCTCGCAACACAGGCAGCACGCTTCCCATCCATTGCCACGGAATTTTGACACTCTGGAACTCCTGCAATACCTCTAGAATACTTCGTCTTGGCCTGGTCGTGTAATCGTAGAGTTCGTCCAGGTACTCGGGGTTTGTGAATTCAAGTAGACGCTCTTTGTGCATTTGGTCAGTCGTGAAATGAGCAATTTGAGAGAAGAAGGTTCGCCTGGGTATAGCCGTGATATCCAAGTGGCTGAATAGCAGACTTCGGATAGTAAGTCTACTGTTCGAAGATATGTTTGGTACAGGGGGAGGAGGATATGCCTGCAGATCAGTCGCAGGAATAATAGGCTTGAACTGGACAGGTTCATCGGCGATGGATGTCCAATCCATCAGACTGAGGAAATGATCAACGTCCTCTTCAAAGTTATTTGGAAATATGGTAAGAGTGTCTCCGGGCGCATACTCCACCTGCGATGATGTGACAAGAGTCAGATGTCGAACGTCCTGCCAATGCGTTGCTGGGGTGAGCCTGGCATTTTCAACAAGGCGCGCTCGCAATGTCCCGGGAATTTTGGAAACTCCCGGTCCTCGCAGCCGTAACTCTGAGGGCGGTCCCGAGCTTAGGCGGAAGCGCCTTGTGGAATCTCCCTCAGTCGGACTGCCACTCTCGCCGCCCTGATCAGCGGCGCTGTGGCTATCATCATGAGGTCCGCCGTTAAATTCCAGGGTCCATTTTGGCCGAATAAACACATGGTCTGGAATGGGTTCTTGTCCAGCTGGAAGGGGATCACTCGCAAGCAGATGAGTACGAAGGTCGTTCGACCAGGGTAAGAAGCTTGCATCGAGCCTAAAATTGTCTAAGCCATAGCAACAGAAAGAATCACAAGCAGTCCAAGCTTACCCTTCCGGATGCTGCTCATCGGATTCTCCGCGAGGGTAGATATCTTTTGCACCAAGCTGACAGAGCCGCTTGTGGAGCTTACGAGCTGCCCAATTATACCTGAAATATAATCAGACTCCACAAGATGATCAGGAAATCAGTAATGTAGAAAGGTTGGACGTACTTGGGGTACGAGCTATCTCCAAGACCAAAAGTTGTAAAACGGACCTTCTCCAAGCAATCGGGAGACAATCGCTTCCGGAGAAGGCTCTTCCAGAATACTCGAGCATTGGCAGGCAGATCTCCTTGCCCGGTGGTGGCAATAACAATTAATACAACAGAATACTGTGATAGTTGACTCTAACATAGATGCATTAGCAGTCGTACTTGTGGCATTGCTCTTATCAATCAAAGCTTACGACATCAATGGAGTCAAGATCAGAGACTCGAGTTAAGAAATGGAGCCGCTCCGCGATTCGTCCCAACTCATCGGCAGCGTCCTGCGCATTACCGGTCTCAGAGCCGTATAATACAAGAGCTGTCCTAGCAGACTGTGGCCCATTGACAGTCATATTGCGGGTTACTTTCGTCCGGGTTTGTTGCGAGTAAGCTCAGACATGAATAAGTCTAGTTAGAAAAATCTTTTCTCGCCACAAGGTGGAACACAAGGTGGGCCTTCGTTCAGTAGACGCTTTCTATCGAAGCGTTTCGGCGGGTCAGATGTGTTGCTAATATATGGTAGGGCTGTCTTAATATCAAACCATATCAAAACCATACAGACGGCTTGAAGTCCACAGTCGAAGAAATACCCGGTACCGTTAGGTGAGATACCTTATGATAGTCGCCCAACACATATATATAGAAAGGGAAAGCAGGTCCTGATGTATGGATCCTAGACAAAATATTTTTACATCACTGTAGAAGTTCTAAGTCGAGAAGCTTTTTGCCCTTGCAGATACCTCAAGGTATCTACTAGGTACGAAGAATTTTGTACCTGATTATTCATCCGTGGCGGCCATGATTCACATGGCGCCTAAGCGCGTTTAGCAGCTCGCTTAACGTGGATGAATCCTTGGCAGGACAGAATTTCTTTAGCCCCCTTCTCCTTGCGATTCACTTCTTTCACTACTACATCTAGACAAACATCGTGCACCAAAGTCAACCTCTTCCACTTTCAACAAATAGTCATCTAGGGCACTTAGCTACCCTACAAAACCCCCTCGATCAATTTTCAAGTTCCCAGGCGGCGTTCAGCTACCTCTTGCCATCTTCGAGTTCTCCTTTGCCATCGAAAGCTTTCATCTTCAACTTCAGCCACAAGCCAATATGTCTGCCCCAGTTGACAGCGTTACCGACTCTATGGCAAACGCCAATATCCAAGACCCTCCTAGCAACGATGCTGGTGCCAACACCGCTACCGGTGGTGACAAGCCTAGCAACGCCTCTCAAAACGAGGCAGTCCTGCTCAGTGCTCAAGAGGGTCGTAGACTCTACATCGGGAATCTCGCGTACGCGACCTCTGAGGGGGAACTGAGGGAATTCTTCCAAGGCCACCTCGTGTAAGTTTGGCATCGTTTTCTTGCTTTGCAGACGAAATATGAGATCCAACTAGTGTGTCGAAGCGACTAATGCTTCACTCAACAATTCACGATCTGGGACAACGCTCCTGTCACGGTGATAGCCCATTGCAATCATCAACCACTAACCTCACTCGTCTTTCTACAGCGAATCTACCTCTATTCCAGTCAACCCACGTACCAGTCGCCCTGTCGGCTACGCCTTCGTGGACCTCTCGACGCCGACAGAGGCGCAACGTGCCATCTCCGAATTATCTGGTAAGGAGATCCTTGAACGTAAGGTCTCCGTTCAGCTTGCCCGCAAGCCAGAACCAGCCGGCGAAAAGGGCGACGGCGCTGCCAGTGGGGCCGAGGCAGGCAGTGGAGGTGAAGGTAGGAGAAACTCTGGCCGTGGTCGTGGACGCGGTCGCGGTCGAGGTGGCAGAGCAGGACGTGGCGGGCGTGCTGTAAGTAGCTGTTCCGATGATTGTTGATCAAGCATTGCTGCACTTTTCTGCTGTCGACGATCAAGCTAACAATGCTCGATAGCGACAAAATGGTGCCGAGACCAATGACGGTTCCACCAACTTCGCTGGCCAAGTGTTACCATTGACCGATACAACCAACGAGGCACATAGCGCAGACAAAGAAGCTGAGGGCACCACGACTGCTGATCCGGCCAAGGACAGCAAGCCACGTACGCCTAGAGAGCGTAAACAGCGTGGTCCTCCTGAAGATGGTATTCCCTCTAAGACCAAGGTCATGGTGGCAAACCTTCCGTACGACCTGAGCGAGGACAAAGTGAGTACTACACTTAGGATGTCATTTTGCACGGAGTTGCTAACGCACACTTTGCAGCTCAAAGAACTTTTCACTGAGTACTCACCATCCTCGGCTAAGATTGCGCTACGGCCTATTCCGCGCTTCATGGTCAAGAAACTTCAGGCTCGCAACGAACCTCGCAAAGGTCGTGGTTTCGGTTTCGTCACCCTTGGCTCTGAGGAGATGCAGCAGAAGGCTGTGCAGGAGATGAATGGGAAGGATGTCGAAGGTCGTGAGATCGCTGTCAAGGTTGCCATTGACAGCCCAGGCAAGGAAGATGCGGATGAAGATGCTGCAGGTGGGGAGCAACTTAAGGAGAACGGAGTCACCGTTGCCGACAATGCTCCCGCCACTGCCGCCACCTAAGCACTTGCAAGCAGCTAAGACTCTCTGGTTGGTCTCTCTGTGGTGGAGACGAGAGAGTCCTGCTCTTTGAAGGAGTGATGTATGCGACGGCCCTCATAGATCGTGGTGGCATCAGCAATATCAAGAAGCGTGTTCCATTTGCATGTGCTTGTGACAGATGGTGGCAGTTTTGCACGGGTGAGATCTCTGCAAAGCATTTAGAGTACCTTCGACGGCCATATTGCAGGACGTTTCGGGGACACTACGTGTGGGACAAGAATTAGCATCCATGTGCTTGTACTACCAACTCACGAATTCTCTTTTTCTTGCGATGTCGTTATAGCCAGATCCTCCGGGTTTACATGTATTCTAGAGCACTGGTTGCCAAAAGCGAAGACTTTACTGTAATTGTCTTTAGCAACGGAGGGGCTCGACGTTTGTAATTCTCTCTACAGAGCTTGACTCCCGTCAGTTGTAGGGCAGCAGGACTAGAAATATGAAGTTGAAGAACCTGGTAGGGCGTTGCACAGCTTTGTCTACAGTTCATGATGATGGCCTACAGCCCGGTCATCCTGATCTTATTGAATCCTCCTACCTGACTGTACAGCGTTGACCCATCAACATTCCAAAGGGAAGAAGAAACGGTGGAGTAGCTATTCGGTGCTCTTCTACCCGGAATAGTGGTGTCCATCTGTGGAAGAGATATGCAGTGGAGCACTCAAAGCTTGTTACATCGGCGATATAAAGCTAAGATAACTTTGACTTCTTGCACGATATATAGATCCTGCTTACTGAGTTGTTTGTTTCGAGGAAAAGAATGAAAATGATTCCGTGCCTTGCCTATTGCCTACCTACATATACCTTACCTTAGAAGGGCGTCTGGCTAAGCTTTCTGCGATGACCCTTATCGATAACCGCGCGCTAGTGTCGCCTAGGTACCTAGGTCAAGCAGAGGGCTTCCCGCCTTAGATTGCTTGAAACGCCCAGAGAGTTGGTAGGGACCAGTCCACACCACCGACATGTGGGAAGTAGATCCCGAGACAAAAAGCAAGGTACGCCACCGTGATTGTGGGCTTCTGCATCCGTCCGGCACTTGGGATCGCACTTTATTCACTATCCCGCGAAATCATGCACTGATGCGCGAGTGCTTCCACGCAGTTGCTCATCATCCAGAAGAAAGATGGCAACGACCGCTGTTGCGATTGCGGCGCTCCGTCGCCTCAATGGGTATTCAACCCCCCTGCCGTGCTCCCTGCCAAGCCTGATTTCGTGTGCGCTCTGAATCCTGATGCGACCACCGAAGCTAGGCCTCCCCCAAGTTCGGCATCTTCGTCTGTCTGAGCTGCGCTGGTATACATCGTGGCCTGGGCGTTCATATCTCCTTCGTCCGCAGTATTACCATGGACGCTTTCAAGGGGCCAGAGATAGCTCGGATGAACAAGGGCGGGAATAACAACTGGAAGACATTCTTTGATGAGCATGTTATTACCAAGTTGGAGGGCAGGACGTTTGACGAATGCACCATCGGGGACAGGTACTCTGGTGACGTCGGCGAAGAATGGAGGGGGAGGTTAACAGCAAAGGTAGAGGGTAAGGCGTTCGTGCCTGCACCGAAGGAGTTGCCTGCCTCGGTGAGTTCGAAGGGTACATCAGCCGCAGAATCCAGATCCACTATATCGGTAGGGCGAGATCAAAAGGGAAAGGGCATGGCAGGCTCGCCCCTACGATCGTCATCTCCAGCCTTGTCGATAGGTGCCTCTGCCGGGAGCTCAAGAAAAGTGCAGAACGAAACGTACTTTGCGAAGTTGGGAGGCGAGAACGCGTCCAGGCCAGCAGATCTACCACCATCCCAAGGAGGCAAATATGCCGGCTTCGGTAGCGAGCCTCCACCCATTGCTGGGAACACCGATCAGAAAGGTGCATTACCGGGCATCGACGAGTTTCAGAGGGACCCAGTGGCAGCCCTGACGAAAGGATTTGGATGGTTTACGACAACAGTTGGGAAAAGCGCGAAGACAGTGAACGAATCATACATACAGCCAACTGCCCAGAAGGTATACTTGCCACCTTGTCTCTACACGCCTATGTCTCTCTATCTAATTCAAGTCGCAGCTAGCAGAAGCTGACCTCGCAAGCCAAGCCCGTCTGACAGCCGCCCAAGTAGCACAGAATATCCAGTCAGGTACCAAGACCGCCTCAGATTCTTTCAGCCGCTTCGTGGAAGGGGAAGCACATCACGCCTCCACCAGCTCCTCTCGATCCTGTGACGCCGTCGACCCGGACAAGAGGGAGTTCTGGGATAGCTTCGCAGCTGCTGCAGAAGAGAGGTCGAGCGCGGCGAGTAAACCTAGCGCGATTGGGACGACGGCGATGAGGAAGGGAGGGTCTGGTGCGACAGGGGGATTGAAGAAGAAGGAAAGCTGGGAGGAAGAGAAGTGGGAGACCTTTTGACGTTAGGGTTAGGGTGGTCACTCAGCAAATCCAGCAGTAACAGTCATTGACGGTAGATGAGGTTTCGGCTAGTTGTTCCAATACATGAAAGAGTTAGACATTTCGTAGAGTCAAACTTGTGGTTTCCATGCTACAATTTCCTAGGTCTCGAGCAACATGGGTCAAGTTACCAGACCATCACGCTCCAGCATGTCACACATGTGTGAGAGTGAATAGAAACAACTCACGCATCTGCAAATTGGATTTATTCACTGCGCACACGACGCACAAGACCAATTTCTACTTTTGTTTGAAACCTCCCACTTCTAATACTCAATATATACCCACAACACTCCTACTCCTCTCACCTAGGGTCAGCACCCTCCTCTATAACTTCAATATACCGTCATCCCTCTTCACACTCACACGCTCTGACCCTATCGAAAACTTCCACTTCACCCAAATAGTCCAGACAAGGATATAGCAAAAGCACAGATGGCCAACCGCTATAACCCACCGCAAAAGCGGCCCACACAAAGCACAGCAAACTACTTCGCACCCTTAAATCTCACCAGCAACACAAACGCCAACGTCAGTGCCAACGCCAGTGCCAGCCGTGTCACCACCTCGACAGCATTTTCGCCAATCCCAACGCGAGAACAAGGACCTGCAATGAACATTCACGGAACTTACACGCACCCAAGCTCAAACCCTCACACAACCTTACAACCACAAACGCAAGCTTCGCCACCACCGTTCTCAGGGTTGACTATGCACTCACCTTCCCACCTCCGCGGCGACTCATCTCCCTACATGCCAATCCAAGCCCCAAGCATGACCTCACCCTCAATCACAACCCCCAACCAACCAACCACCACCTTGCCGCACCAGACCTCGCGCCCATCGACCGCAGGAATCCCCAACATACTGGCATCACAACCCACCTGGCCAACTCCCTCACCTCGCTTCCAGAAACCTCTCCCACCTCACCCAACACCCACATCCGCCCACGCACGCTCGTCGACACAGAAGCAACCCAAGCCGTCTGTGAAACATCTAACCTGCTTTTTCTGGTCCGAGTTCGGCCACTGTCAGTGGAGCAGCACCGAGTGCCTGTACGCACACTGGTTCACGGGCAAGGTGGCGAGCGCGCCGGTGCAGGTCGAGGTTGGGAGTAAGTCTTTCCTATCACACATCTCATCCACCTCAGTCCTCTTCGTGCCTTCATTTCCTATAGCAACTCATCTTGCGTGTCGTTCCTCTCGTATGCATAAATGAATGTGTATACGGAGGGAGTCACCCAACTAACGCCCCACCACCACACAGAGCCCGCCGTCGCAGGCCGCAACGCAGAGGCCGCCAAGCCGCGCTATGAGGCTTGGCGCGCCGGCGCGGAGAAAGCCAGCGTCATCGATGGGGCCACTCCGATGTCATCGGCGTCGTCACCAAACTATAGCGCACCGGCACTCCTCCCGTTCCCTCCTCCGTCCACCGCCATGCCCAGAGGCACCGGAGGCGACCCGGAACCCCCTATCGCCCTCCTCGTCGACGCAGTCACGACGCTGTCCAGCGCCCTGCACCGGCAGCAAACGCGCGTCGGCGCCATGAAGGGGGCGCTGGTCGAGCACTGTCAGGCGATGCTGGACCTGGCGCAGGCGATGGACGCGCGGGGCCTGCCGATCGAGGAGTTTGTGGAGCGGTCAATGGTGTTTGTGGAGAGTGTGGCAGAGCACGGGAGGGAGGCGGAGGAGCTCGGGGCGCTGTTGGGGAGGGTCAGGGCGCGCTTGGAGGGGGCGGGGCTTCGTGGTGTGGTGAGGGCGGAATGAGTAGTGAAAGTTAGATTGACAGGTAGTAGTAGTAGCATCAGCAGGAGGAACAGCAGGAGTAGCAGCGAAGCAGTGGAAGTGGGGTGAGAGGAACCGGGGTTAGAGTCAGCATCGGCTCTTTTTCTTTTCGCGTATACGGCGGGCTCCCTCTAGGGTATAATCAAGTTATCGAGGTAGCGATACAATTCAAAACTACTCAGAACGTGCTCGTCGCCAACCTGCTCGCCGCGTTCCTCGCATCCACCCTGTCCTCGTCTTCCTCTTCCTCCTTCAACCCTTTCAGACTACCGCTGCTGACCGCTCTCGCCCTGCCCCCTTCGCTCTCGTCGTCGTTCGGCCCTTGCTCCGGTTCGGGCGCGACAACGCTCCCGTTGATGCTCCGGTTCAGCCCATCCTGTCGTCGTGGCACACCGCTCCAGGCGTCGCCCTTGGGTCCTTGGCTGGCCGCCATGCTCGCCCGTCTGGCGGCGGGGTGCGTCTCTCGGCCCAATCTGGACAAGCCGCCGGACGCATCGATGGCACGGATGTCGGGCCGTACGCCCTCCAGGGTGGCCAATGTCCGTCTCTCAGCCTCGATCTCGCGAATGACGTATTCCCGGATGCTGGTGCGGAGATCCGCCGCCGTGCGCGCGAACCACCGACGTTTCTCCTGGAGCAGGTTCGCCGTCACGCGTTGCGTCTTGTGGGTGAGGTACGACTCGTGGCTTCTGGCCTCGTCGAGGGCGCTGATCGCCTCGTCTACCTTCTCTCGTCGGACCGAGCTGCTGACCTTCAGACGGTCGGCGGCGGAGAGCTTGCTTCTTGTAGCTTGCTGCGCTTGGATCAGGTCGCGGAGCAGGATATGTCGGTTTGTAAGTGTCTCTTTGACGATGAAAGCATCCGAGGAGTGGTAGTTGAGGGGATCGCCAAAAGTAGTGGCCTCTGCCGTGCCTTGGGCAGCGTGGTAGTCGCCGGTCATTTGGATGGTCTTGCCAAGCTTCCGGTAGGCGTTCGCTAGGCCCGGGTGGATTTCTTGGGCGTGCATTGAGCCGAGCTTCACGCCGAGGTCGGATTCAGCGAGTGCAACCCCTACCAAAGGTTCTTCATCAGTACAAGCCGGTAGAATGAAGGAACGGCATTACCTCGTCTAGCTTTAACCACTCGATCAATCCTTTGACCTGTTTCCATAGTACCCAGGTAAAAGAGTTTGACGATAGGCCTGGCCTCATGTAGCTCTGGTGTGTCATCGGGTGGAGGTGCAAACTGCTTGATAACCCTTCGCCGGACGCCTGTAGCTGGTTGCTTCATTCGCACCACGGGACTATAACCGAAATCGCTTTCTACGAACAGAACCATCTCCTCGTCGCGCATCAAGACATCGTTCCCACAAACGTAGTCCAGCCATCGCTGCATAGATCTCTTGACGCGAGCTTCGTCTTCATCTGTGCCAGCCCCTGCGGCCGTCAAAGGCGGCGGTACTGCGGGGACGAAGGCTTCCGGGTTAGAGGATATTAGGTGATCAGCAAGTTTGACAAATTCCGAATGCATGCGGCGAACATCACGGAATTGAGTAGTACGAAATCTGGGTAGGTTGGTCTGTTGTCACTTGTCAGCTCCAGCTCCGAATCTCGCATATGGCGGAGGAACCTTACATGTACATCAAACCTAAGGATCGGATCCTTCCTCCCCGTCCGCTCGAGGCTGGTTATCTTTGCCTGTAACTTATATTGTGGTATGTTTTGCCGTTGTCCTCCTCTAGCCCCAGTATGATACCTCTGAGGGCCATCACTTCTCTGCTGCGGCGCATATTGGTGCTGCTGATGGTACTCGGGTTGATCTATGAAACCAGGCTCCCCTGGTTGCGGACTTTGTAGACGGGCAGAGAGATCAGGAGAGCTTCCATTCTCTTCCGGGGCCGACCCTTCACCAGGAGTCTCAGGTCGGCTGTATCGACGTCTCCGTCCATTGTCATCACTGGGGTACTCTTGAGCCGATTCGGACCCCGGCTCCGGTCTATAGGGAGAGTGCGTAGCTAACGGAGAAGGAGGCGCGTCTGTACTGGTTCGTGACTGAAAGCTTGGTCTGTTGTTGTTCGGCTGCGGTGACGATGACCAAGGAGATGTGCCGGCCGGATGGTCAGGGTCGTTCGGGAGGGTTGAATAGTCCATAGTAACAGCCTGAGACTATGATCTTGAATACGAAGAAAGAGTTGTTAGAGGTTCAATGGCTCTGAGTGATGATGTCTCGAACAGTGCAGTGCACTGTAGGTTTGGGTCGATCGTGTCGAGCTCTTCTGCACGATTCAGCAGGGATAAGAACTGCCCTCTGGGTTAATTTGATGGGTGCTAATGTCCTCCTGTGTTTGTTCCTGAGAACATGTAGAATACTCCCAAGAGGTCAAGAAGCATAAGGTAGGTGGATGCCCAGGACGGACAGATTAGTCAGCCAGACATACGAAGCTCCGTGCTGAGACTAGGTATCCAATCACGAATCTCTCTCTGTATGAAATCCATTGGGTTTGAGAGATTTCTCCTCAATAGGAATGCAGTCTGCTTCTTTGCTGGGCTGGATCTCTCATACATGTCGACGGAGATTGCAGAAATCATCTAAATATTTCAAAAGATCTTTTTCATCGACAACATGTCGGAAAATAGAGAAACCCTTGGGCTCTACAGGGGCAGATCTGTCCAGGACGAGAAACATTGGAATCATAGCACATATTGATGCCGTGAGTTATCAGAGATCGACTATTGGAATGTTCGAAGGTACTGAAGGTTGCCATAGGGCAAGACTACGACGACGGAGCGTATGCTCTATTATAGTGGCTATACTAGGAGAATTGGAGGTAAATCTTGGCAGTATTGTTCAACACTCACCTATTCTGATGTTATACTTTATTTTCCATGGTCTACATGGTTTCTTGTATCAGGGGCTCTTCATACTCGTTGTTACAGTATCGTTTCTCGATGAACCGAGTTGCACTTCTTTGGTTAGGGCCTTCGACCTGACATATATATATAGACGTCGACGATGGCTCTACGGTCACTGATTTCCTGCCTGCTGAGCGGGCACGAGGAATCACCATTCAATCTGCTGCCATTACGTTCTATTGGCCACCTGGTAATCCGGAAGCTGTGCATGATACGACGAAGCCAAATTCTTCAGACACTCGGCTCCTACCGAGATCATCATCTACTCACACTATCAATTTGATCGACACACCAGGGCATGCGGACTTCACTTTCGAGGTTGTGCGGTCATTACGTATTCTGGATGGTGCAATCTGCATTCTTGATAGTGTGGCGGGTGTGGAAGCACAAACTGAGAAAGTTTGGTATCAAGCGCGCAACTATCACATACCTTCCATCGTTTACATCAACAAATTGGACCGAGACGGTGCGGCTTTTGGTAAAGCTGTGAAGGAGGTTGGCTCAAAGCTTCGTGGGTGGCCACTGGTCTGCCAGATCCCCTGGTGGAAAGATGGTAACGGCCATTTCATTGGCGTCGGAGATGTCATTAGGTTGAAAGCTCTGAGGTGGGAACTTGGTGGCGACGGGAAGACCGTAGAGGTCTACAACCTCAGCCAGCTCGAAATTATTGACCAGAAGTTGAAGTTGGAGCTCGAGAAAGCTAGAGTTGCCTTGATCGAGCTGCTGAGTGAGTTTGACGAGACCTTGGTGGAGAAATACTTCGAGTATGGTGGGGACCACTTGGCGGTCCCCGCAGAAGACATCACAGAGAGTCTACGAAAGTGTCTACACAGAAACGCCGGACAAATCATCCCCATCTTCGCCGGAGCAAGTTTCAGAAACATTGGTGTACAGCCGCTTCTCGATGCTGTTGTTGATCTACTTCCAGATCCAACGGAAGCTCCAGAAGCCGAGATCAGTGTCGGATCCGTCAAAGGTAGTCTGAATAGCTTGGTTGATGGCAAGCTTGCAATTGAGCTAGCTCACCCAGGAGCTGGACGTAAGGGTAAGGCAGGTGCTTTATCGACACGCGTCAAAGCGACTCCTACGAATCGCAACCTTGAAGCATGTGCTCTGACCTTCAAGGTTGTCAATGATCCTCGACGAGGGGTCCTTGTATATGTACGTGTTTACTCTGGGACAATCCAGCGTAACGCTGTACTCTTCAATACCAACTTGGAAGTTTCCGAGCGGGTGCCTCGTCTCCTCAGGATGTATGCTTCGGACGCAGTCGAGATCCAGTCTATATCGGCTGGACAGATCGGTGTCATCATTGGCCTCAAATATGCTCGAACAGGAGATACTCTTGTGTCATTTGCGGGGGTCAATCCGAAAGTTGGACCTCCAGAACCTTGGAACAGGCTTCAACTACGCCCAATTGACGTACCCCCACCCGTGTTCTTTGCGAGTCTCGAGCCGCATAGCCTGAGCGAGGAAAAGCACTTAGCTGAAGCGTTGGCACTATTACTGAGAGAAGATCCGAGTCTGCAGGTGTCGGTTGATCCTGATTCTGGTCAGACTTTACTCAGTGGCATGGGTGAACTCCACCTTGAGATTGCTCGCGATCGTCTGACCAATGACTTCAAAGCCAAGGCTTCGATGGGTAAAATTGAGGTCGGCTATCGAGAAACCATTTTGACATCTTCTTTGCCCGAAACGTTCGTCTTTGATCGAGAAACGGCTGGGAAGAAAGGAAAAGCCGGTTGTACTGCCTCTGTGGAGCCTCTTTCCGCGACCCCAAACAATACCTCATCCTCAACCAGATCTCTTGCAGAAGGTGCTTACTCTATCCTTCGTGATGGTAATCAAATCACGATCACGGATCCTCCTACCGACCCAGCGAATACCTCAATCGACTCAATGCCCCATCCGCTTCCGTCTCATCTTTCCCTCGCAGAAATCCGCACTTCTCTCACCAACGGCGCTCTTGCTGCCTTAGCTCGGGGCCCACGGCACTCTTTCCCACTCCACAGCACGCACGTTAAGCTAACCTTCGATCCCACCACGCACATCTTCGGTGCTGAAACCACCAGCATGGCTATATCCTCCGCCGCTCGGCTGGCCACCCAAGCAGCGCTGAAGTCCGCTGCTGCTCAAGGTGGCAACTCCTTAGTGGAACCTGTCATGAACGTCACCATCAGCGTCGACGAAGCCAGTCTAGGCGCTGTCGTGCATGACATCTCTTCCTCCCGTGGCGGACACATCATCTCGCTCCTTGACTCTGGCGATTCGTCCAGTGTGGCAGATGGGGGTGGCGAGGAGGAGACTCGAGTTATAGATATCCGCATGATTTACGCGCCTCCCGACCCTTTTGGCTCTGCTGACGTAGGCGGTGGAGGAGACATGCTAGCAAGTCCCAATCGACAGCGGAGTATTATCGCACGAGTGCCATTGAAAGAGATGGTTGGATATCTGAAGCACTTAAGGAGTTTGAGTGGTGGCAGAGGGACATTTGTGATGAGTGTTGATAGGTTTGAAAGGATGGGCGCGCAGAGAGAAAAGCTCGTATTGCAAGAGATGCGAGGGATGGGTGGTTAACTGCATGTGGCATAATATAAGCTACGCCCTGCACCCTTGGTAGTCATATAGAATCTTTGTTTCCACAGACTTGTTCAGTTGATCTGAAAATTGGCAACGCAAGTGTACTTTTGGGTGGTCTGAAAATCCAGACTTTTCATCGAGACATGCTAGGGTTACCTCTTTCTCGATTTTGGGTTTGAACGCGTGATTCAGCAAGCCAGACCACGGACTGTGCATGAGACATCCTATGTCTGCCAGAAAGCCCCCTTTCGATCTCAAAGGCCCTCACCTTTACCAAAAACGAATCCTTCCGGAAACACGATCTGACTAGCCAACCCGACCACCTGAGCTCCAAACACGCTCCCGTTCTCAGACCTCTCCTTACTCACCACAACCTCACTAACTCCCTCCCCAACAGCATCTAACCTCAGCATATACTTCTGCAACGGCCCAATAATCTTCTGTCGCGGGAGCCTGCCGTATAAGGTACTTCGAGCAGCGCAGTGACCTTGTGTGCTGCCGCAACTTGCTTCGCTCGTCCACTGGGCCGCTTGGGAGTCGCCGTCTTCGCAGGGAAGTACCATTGTGTGAGGTTCAGGGTCCTTGTAGGGGTGGCTCAAAAAGGGGGATTACACCACTAAGATTTTGAGCTCCGCTCTGGTGCATGGTTGACGTCCCCAACGGCCCTCGGCGTCTTCATATAATCGGCCCACATGTCTTTGGGTGTAGCATGTGGCGACGCGGCAAGTCCAAGCAAAGCTGACAAAACATCTGGAATTGATGAGGTCGTTTTTCGTCTGCAATAGTACAAAGGCCAGGACGGGTACAGAACGTGGCGCCAGGTGAGCATTCGGGAGAGCGCCAAGCTCGAGCAGCAACCGAACGCTTTTGGAGCAATTCCTTTCGACAGCGATCAGCCTGTACGTTGATGTTGAGCTTGCCCCGGACTTCTTCAGTCTTGTCCCTTCGAGGCATATCTTGATCTGTTTGATAGGGAAGGAATGAAGGTTAGTTAGACAGTGTTCGCGGAGACTCACTGTCCCGACATGGCGTCCAAATTTCAAAGTCGTCGACACTAAAGAGAGAGATCATGGTGCCTGGTGGCGCGGCAGTCTTCCCTGTATCCCTGTGCGAGAATCTGCAAATCTTTGAGCTCTGCGGGCAAGTATTACCTGGAGTCCTCCAGCGCTAGCAGATTGGATCTTTGCGTATCGAGCAGTGTGGAACCATGAAAGGACAAAGCCGCACAGGGAGCAGAGGATAATGGAGAGCGTAAATATTAGCACACGAGCAGCCAGAGAAGCAATGCCTGCATGTTAGGCATCTTGCCATGCCAGCTCCGTCGAACTGATATCACGATGTGCAAATCAACCCACAAGCTCACGTAAAAGCATGTCATAAAGCATCGCACACGGTATGCGTAAGCCAGTCTCATTTCATTGCATTTCACCGTGCTCTTCAGCGATCAACTTTGCCAAATCCCGAAACCCGTCCATCTGGCTTCAAAACACAGTTTACCAGACTCATCCTGCAACCTTCGCCGCATGCCCTTCCACAAGACCTAGTTTACGCGCCTCGCTTGCCACCGCGTCCGGTATTTCATCCTCCAGACTTCTCCCCTTCGGAGACCAATCAAGCAGCTTCCTTGCTCTTATTGCCTTACACCTAGAGTTCGCTCCAAACAGGAAGGTGGCATGAGGTGTCAGTTTGTTAGCCTCGGCGGCTGGTAACGGGACCACTTCATCAGTTTGTAGGAAGCCTTGCTTGTGGGCTTCAATAGCAACGAGTTTCGAAATATCACCCCAAACGAAGTCGCCGTTCTCGGTGAAGTAGTAACCTTCTTTGCCCCATGTTGCTTTTCCCGCTCTCATCGCAGCATCTTCAACTAGTTTCAGGAAGCAGTTGCTAAGGTCGGAGACATGGACACTCGTCCAGCGTGTCTTGCCAGCGCCGACTTGAACGCCGTGCTTTTGCTCAAGCGTCATTCTGGCCAGCTCGTATAGCTGCACACTTCTCTGGTTCCCAGGGCCCCTTCCTTTTCCGTAGATGCAGGGTGGGCATACAATGGCCGTGTCGACACGCGTGGAGAGATCCATGCCAGCAGCTTGTACGATCTTATCCACGGTACGGTGTGGTGCTTGATCAGGCATGGAGATGAGCTCGCCAATACCATCCCAGTCATCGTAGATCTTGCTGGAGGCCTCCCCGAAGACCTGGCGCTGCAGATCGGCGAAGCCAAGGATGCCGGTGCCTGAAGTGTGGATCCAAACACCCGCGTAGTCGCCAGAATGAGAGGCAAGGCCTTTGGCTATGGCCTTGGCAGCAACTTCATGATCGGCGTTTGCGCAATCTTTAAGCCGCAAGCTACATCAGTAAACGGGACAGGCAGCGGAGAACATGCAAATCCGTAATGAGTCTGAACCAAATCAGGCATCGCAGTGTCCCAGTGTACTCACGCAACACAATATCAGCTGTCTTGGCTTCTTCCTCAAGCAGTACACTATTGTCAAGGTCGCCATAGACAAGTCTCACTCTAGGGTATTGGCTGGCAACTTGAGCACCTTTATCGCTGTTGCGAACAAGGCACGTAATGTCAAACTCTGGATGAGCATTGGCAATCGCATAGAGGGCATCGCCACCAATGTATCCTGTCGCACCGGTGCTATAATAATACGAGAGTCAGTTGGCAAGGACAGGCATGAGAGACCGACTTACAGAAAGACCTTGGGTGCGGCCATGGTTACGTAGGTTTCAATCTTGAGTGACAAGCGTCCCGGAGGATGACGAGAGGCACTGAATGGTCAAAGGGGCTTTCGCTGTCCGGAATGAGGATGTAGGTGATGCGCAGTTCAAGAAGAATGCGGTCTCTGTAGATATATTATTGTAACGAGAGTCATTACCAAGCAGGTCTACCCCCCGAAACTCCAGATGCTCGAGATGTACCCATTTCGTACCTTATACAGGCTAGGTACACAGCTCAAGTCTCCATAGCAAGCTATCGAGCTGATCTAAGGTAAATTGCAAGACATCCGAGTTGGTTCTGTTGCCTGCTGTTGTCACCAGCAAAAGATGGATTGATACAGCATCGCTCATGTATATCCTTCAAATTAAACAATGTATTTATGTTACTTTCATGGCGCCCCATTCATCAAAGACCTGATGGAGACATCTGCAAGCATGTACAGATTAATCACGTATAGAAGACCTTGTACACCCAAGACTCAATAACACCGTAAGTTACGTAGTAGGTTTTTTTGTTGACCGTGGGCAGATATCTGGCTCAAATGGGCTTAGCGCCAACGGCCTCTATTGTATCACGCTAAGCCTCGCGAAAGAGTTACTGTCAATGAGATTGCTTGCTCTCAAACATCGCCCGATAACACTGATTCATTGTGAATCACCATACTCTGAACTCCGACAAACACAATCCGGAAGTCAGGCATACAAGCCAGTTGTCAGCGTAACTCATCCGGTCCCTGCACAACTTAATCAAGGTCATTTGTTCAGAGCAGCTTGACGGAGGATCTGTTGGTGATCGAGAAAGCTCGAGCTGAGTTGAGAATTATATGAGGCCTAACTTAGATGCGCTTCAGAATTGCGGAATCATTCTGGGCATCTGAAACACCCGCAAGGGTCGGGACCGATGGCTCCAGGGGGTGGAGGTAAGAGGAAGAGAGGAGACCGAACGTATTCCCAGGACAACAGCAATGACGGGTCAAGACCGTCTCCACATCGTCCTGGAAATTTGAGCTTAGCGCAACAGACACATCAATACCAGGGACATGGGCGGGATCAGTCTGAGTATCGCGGTCGAGGGGGAAGAAGAGCAAGCCGTGGTGGAAGAGGTGGTGCTCCACTGAGAAGCCCTATCAGTGCTTCAAATTCCATACCGGTACCATTCAAGTCCGGTCTCGTCACCACCAATCCTATGTCCCCACCTACGTCAACACCACACCGCTCCGAAGAGTCTAAGCAGACCCCTCCGACTCAGCAGTCCTCTGTGACAACCCATCCAGTACCACAGAACTCGCAGAATCCGCCAGACCCACTCAACGAAATACCTCCACCATATGATTATGAGTTCGTGACAGAGAACAACGTTCGATCTTGGAATTCTTCTGGGAGGAAAGTGGTGGTCGACCTTGGGATTGAAGCTCGTCGAAGTGAGGATCTGATGGCCCTTGGGTCGATACTGCAGGAGCTCATCAAATCCGGGCTGAACGCACGCATTGATCCTACAGAGGCCGGGGAAACTATCAGAGATGTTATAAGGGAAACAACGACACCCGACACGAATGATATTGGCAATGGGATTGCTGTACCTTCTCTTGGGTTCAAGGCGCAGTCATTCTTCCTAGACTGTCTTTCTATCCTTACGGATGCCGACATATCAAATCCTTCGCTACACCCACTCGTGTTGTCTACCGGCGTCCCGCCCATACTTATGCGGCAGGAGCTCGAAAGCTCTTTGTTACAATCCCTTGGGTTGATACGCGACACCTTCGGGCGCATGGGCATCCGCAAACAGACCAATCTTCTATACCGCCAGTCGAACTACAACCTCTTGAGAGAGGAGAGCGAAGGCTATTCGAAGCTAGTCACAGAGCTTTTCAGTACTAGCGGTAATGAGCCACCTACCAGCGAGGTCGTCGAGGATACTTTCGAACGAGTCAAGGCTATGATTGGAGCGTTCGACCTAGACGTGGGCAGGGTACTAGATGTTACACTTGACGTATTTGCAGCGGTCTTGGTAAAGCAATACCGGTTCTTCGTGAAGTATCTCAGGGCAAGTTCGTGGTGGCCGGACAGTAAAGAAGAAAATATTGGTCAAACGCCGGTCCACGCATTTAGTACGCTTCCAAAGTGGGCATTACCGGGCTCTTCGGCATGGACGACCAGTGAGGAAGATAAGGAGGAGTTTTCTGATCTAAAAGAGCAGCATGATAGAATGTTCTGGGATAACGTCCGAAAACTTGGAACGAACGCCTTTTTCGAGATAGGTGCTCGCCAAATGTCAGATTCAGGACTAAAGGGCGGCCGGCTCAACGACACCGAGCAACCTTCTGCCGAGTCTGACGAGGATAGGAAGTGGATCGAAGCCACCGGGTCTCTGCCACCCAAAGGTAACCGCGTTGCCGCACAGCTTTTGGGCTTCAAATTACGTTTCTATGCATCACCCGCCCGCGAGGTGAATGATGTTCTTCCAGTCAACCTCATTTACTTAGCCGCTCTGCTTATCAAGATTGGCTTCATTTCACTCCGAGACCTCTACCCACACATATGGCCTGCAGATGACGCAATGGAAGCAGTCAGAGAGGAGAAGATGAAAGAGAAGGCAGAACGAGAGAAGCTCAATCGCCCAGGAGGCGGCGCTTTGAATGCTCTAATGACAGCTGGTGCTCTAGCAGATGACACACTGCCATGTGCAGGGCGTTTGCGAGAAACGGATGGAAACCGAGGCGCTCCTGCAAGGATAGATCCAAATGTTGAGAAGCCTATTATCACGGCTCCAGTCGAGGAGAAGGAGGGTTTACCAGAGCCCCTAGATCAGAAGGTTCAACTACTCAAAAGCTTGCTCTGCATTGGTGCCATACCGGAGTCTTTATACATTCTTGGCCGCTTCCCATGGCTTCCGGACGCCTTCCCGGAACTGCCCGAGTACATTCACCGTATCCTGCATCACTGCCTCCAAAAGGTCTACGAACCTTTACGCCCTCTAAGCGAACGAGCGAGCCTTCGAGAGCAGAAGAAAATACCCGATCCCGACCAGGCTGGCACGCCGAAAGGCCAAGTAAGGCTTGCCGAGGCACCTGCTCGCAAGGTATTGCGCTGGGCATTGTTGGACAAAGACGATACCAATGAAGCTACGGACTATCGATTCTATTGGGAAGACTGGGCGGACACTGTTCCCGTATGCCAGACTGTGGACGACGTATTTTCCCTTTGCGCAACGCTCCTCAACTTCACCGGTGTTAAGATTGGGCAGGACCCGACTCTCCTTATTAAACTTGCGCGAATCGGCAAGGCGTCTCTTGCCGAGGACACTTCAGACAAAAACACGGCTCGCTGGATAGACCTCTCGAAACGACTACTTGTACCTGCATTAAGTCTTACCCGGTGCAATCCTGGCGTGGTGAATGAGGTTTTTGAACTGCTCAAAAATTTCCCAACACGCACCCGCTACTCTATCTACGCCGAATGGTACTCTGGGCAAACCTCACGGCTTCCAGATATCAAGGCAGCTTTCGATCAAGCAAGAGCAGAGACGAAGGACGTCTTAAAGCGAATCAGTAAAACCAATCTGAAGTCTATGGCTCGAGCACTCGCCAAGGTCGCATACGCCTCGCCCGGAATTGTATTCACGGTGGCTATCGGGCAAATCGAATCGTACGATAATCTCGTGGAGGTCGTGGTGGAATGTGCACGGTACTTCACATACTTGGGATACGACGTTTTGACCTGGTCCTTAATGAGCTCATTGGGCGGAAAAGGGCGGGATCGTGTCCAAGCGGACGGCATGCTAACCAGTAGATGGTTGGCGGCTCTGTCTTTGTTTGCTGGGAAGGTCTTCAAGCGTTACTCGGTCATGAATCCTACCCCTATCCTCCAGTATGTCGCGGAACAGCTCCGCAAGGGCAATTCCACCGACCTCATCGTACTGGAGGAGATCACTTCTTCTATGGCTGGCATCGTATCGGACACAAACTTCAATGACCTACAGATACAAGCATTGGCTGGAGGGGAGCTTCTTCAAGCACAAACCATGTTACAGCTACTCGATAAGCGGCATGAGTCGAGGACGACAGCCAAGCGGCTGATGAGGTCTTTAACAGAACCAAAACTTGCAGGACAGCTATTGATTTCTATCGCGCAAGAACGGCAGACCTGCATTTATAAGATCTCCGAGCCGGACGCTCATCTGAAGCTTCTGGGTAATCTCTTCGATGAAATCCATCGGGTCCTCACACAATACCTTGATCTCCTTCGAAGCAACCTCTCAGTCAAGGAGTTCGACACGTTGGTCCCCGAGGTAACACAACTCATCGGCGAATTTGGCGTGGAACCCAACGTGGCGTTCTGGATAAGTCGGCCGAGCATAACGCAAGAAATGGCGACTATGGATAAGGAAATTGCTCGTCAGAGAGAAGATCTGAAGGAAGCCCAGAACCAAGCTAGTTCCAGCATGGACGCTAATGGTGATGTCGAAATGAAGGCAGCAGAATCTGAAGACGCGGAACGGACTGATAATAATGCGACCCAAGATGATGGTAACCCAACACTTGATCTGGCGGATCAAGATGGATTGATGGACGCAGATGTAGCAATAAACGATCTGCCTCTGAGTCTTGGTTCGTCTCAGCCGGCGAAAGATACTCAAGAAATCGATAACGACGAACCCTGGCACCCAGTCTTGAGGACGTTAAGTGACAACATCAAGTCTGCACTACCTGAGAAGACTTGGGAGTCCCTGAGTGTTCCTTTCTATGTCACGTTCTGGCAGCTTTCACTACAGGACATGCTTGTTCCGACCCAGAGCTACGATGATGAGATCAACCGCCAGAAGAAGAAAGTTCTAGCTGTAAGCAATGATCGAACGGACATTAGTGTCGCTGGTACACAGAAGAAGGAGCGAGAAAAGCAGGCTCTCAACGATCTGCAAGACCGTCTTCACTCAGAGCTGAAGGGTCGAGTTCAGTCATTCTCACAGACACGAGCTCGTTTGCAAAAAGAAAAGGATCGTTGGTTTGCAGGTTTCTGGGGCAAATGGGATGCCCTAAATACTGCACTAATCGAGCACTGCTTTTTCCCTCGTCTTATACTGTCTTCTACCGATGCTCTCTACGCTTTCAAGATGTTGAAGTTCTTGCATTCCTCAGGTACCCCGAACTTCAGGACCATGGGTGTTATTGATCTTCTCTTTAGAGAAAAGAAGATGACCTCACTAATATTTCTCTGCACTGCCAAGGAAGCAGAGAACTTCGGCCGCTTTCTGAACGAGCTTCTACGCGATATGAGCCGATGGCACGCAAACAAGGCCGTTTACGAAAAAGAAGCCTTTGGGACAAAGAAAGCCCTTCCCGGCTTTGCCAAAAAGATGAGCACGGATAAGACCCCAGAAAGTTTCTTTGATTTTGAAGATTTCCGCCGAGTTTTATACAAGTGGCACAGGGTTCTTAGCAGCGCATTGAAGACATGCATCACCAGCGGCGAGTACATGCATATACGCAATGCTATCATCATCTTAAAGGCGATTCATCAATATTTCCCGGCCGTGAACTGGATAGGGCGAGATCAACTAAGCTGTGTGACGGAACTGAGCAAAACTGAGACCCGGGAGGATCTGAAGATTGCTGCGACGTCACTCTTAGGAAATCTGAAGCGACGTGAGAAGCAATGGATGCTGCCGCAAGCCTTTCACCTCGTGAGTCTCGAAAACACACGCTCTCAGCCCAACGGTGCTGATGCCGTTAAGATCGAATCTGCAAACGCAGCCAATGGAAGTCCAGGTGGATCGGCCAGACCGTTGACACCACAGCCAGCTGCTGTACCAAATAGACGATTGGATGCAGCGGCGCCTGATTACAAGCCCCTTGGTCAGCCAAAGTGAGTCATTATCTCGAGTCGAACACAGAACGATATATCTAATGCAACATCAGTATCAATGGAGTTTCAAAGACCCAGACTAGCTCGGGCAGACTCGAGGTAGAAGACGGCGAGATTGAAGACGCCAAAGCAGCAGACGCAAAACTTCACGCTTCAACACAGTTTACTCAGACGGCAAAGGCGAACCAACATCCGCAACAACAACAACAAATAGCAACGCTTGAACCTGCAACAGCTACCAGCTTACAGGCGCAGTCTGACACATCTCAGGCAGCGCCTATAACACAGGCTACAAGTCCTGCTCAAGCCTCCGGAAGTCAGGATCCTAAGATACTGTCCGAGGTACCAAAAGGGGAGTCTAAGCCAGCACAAGCACCAACCACGAATCAAAATTATTTCCCTGTTCGTCCAGACTTGGACAGAACTTCTTCGAACAGTGGTCGCATGCAACATGTCCTACCGAGCCGTCCAGAAGTACAGCTCCCAAGGCCCCATGAGCGACACATTCTTGAGCGACCTACGGATCGGTCTGGCCGCGATAGTAGAGAAACGAGGTTCCTTGATCATGTGCGGCCAGAGCGCAACGGTGACTTCGTTCGAGATCGCCTTCCAGATCGGCAGCTTTCAGCTCCGTTACAAAGAGGCAATGAGCGTATAGTTGACAGACCGCCGGTGGCAAATAGAGAGCGCGAGGAAGGATTTTGGGGAAATGGGAGGGAGCCCTATTCTCGACTTGGTCAGGACGATCGCTTTGGTCGACCACCAGGCCATGATTCACGGTCCTCTTCGAGAAACGAGTGGCCCGAGCGCGGACCGCGTGATAGGCCTTCGGGCTCCGAGCCATTTCACGCTTCAGGGCTGTCTGATATGCAAGCGCGGTCGACCAGAGACTCAACCATGGCTCCTCCTCGTTCTAATAATGCACAGCATCCTGATCGAGCTGCCCTGATTCACGGCCCTCACTCCGATCGAGCTCCTCCTTTCCATGGAGAAGTCGAGCGTACCTCGGAATCTCTAAGGTATGATGCTCGAGAAACAAGAGGACGGACCTCGCGACCTCCGTCGCCGAGTAGGCACGATGATCGTCGTCTTCCAGGACCTCCACCTCGATACGGGGAAAGGCGTGATGAGCGCCCTTTGTTTGAAGACCGCCGAGGCACGGAGGATGTGTCACACGGCCATCCACCTCGCTATGAAGACTCACATCCTCCAACCGGACCACGTGGCGACAGACCTCCGAGGTCAAACCTTGCTGATAACAACGCATCAAATGACCGATCAAAAGAACTACTTCGGCCCACACCACCGGTTGCGCCTCCGGCAGATCCTAATCACGGGCGACTAAACCAAGATTCCAGTGCTTCGAGCCGACAGCAAGATCTTAACTATGGCAGACTCAATCCAGGACCAGACATACCTTCCGGACCGAGGGCCCGCATTTCTGCCGGACGTGGAGGACGTAACGTAAGTGCACCACAGTCGCACGTCAACCCTCTGCAACCTCAGCATACATCACAGACACTGCCTTCGTCACCATCCGTCCCGGACAGACTGCCTCATACAGGGCACTTTCCCGGTAGAGGTGGTCATTGGGGATCTTCAGGACTTCACGCACCATCATCAACACCTCTTTCAGCGCCCCCGACACCGGCTGCTGTCGCTCCCGACACTTCGAGTATGCACCCAGACCGTCTGGCAGCTTTTCATTCATCAAACACAGAATCTCCAAGGCCTCAGCAACTTCAAATTAGTCAGTCCTACCCACCAACCGAACACGTATCATCTCCGGTCTCCGCAGGGCCACCGTCGGGGCCGAGAGGAACTGTCCACCATCCTCCAAGTCCTGCAGGTCCTTCACCTACAAACCGCGGCCCACCTACAGGACCATCATTCGCCAACGACCGAGCTCGCGGTGACAAACGGTTCGCCGGCCTCCAGAATGTCCTCCAACAGGCCAGCACTCCCAACGTTCCCGACCGGAACGGCCAAGGCGCCAGCATCCGCGGTCGTGGAGGTCGGCCGAACAACATCAATGCGCCGTCGCCGATGGACTCAGGCCCGCCGACGCCCTCCGGTCTGCGGTCTGAAACTTTTCTCGGAAGACCAGATCTGTTTGGCGGACAACGACCGAACGGGACACCGCCCTCACACATCGAAGAGGAGCGGTCGTCGAGTGGTCGTAGAGATGGTGCGCGAGAGGGTGAAAGGAGATCAGCGAGGCACCGAGGCAGTCGACCGCATAGCGAGGAGCGAGAGCGCAGAGAGCATGAGGATGACCGGCCGCCTCGACGCGACGAACATCGCGAACGCCGGGGAGGTAGTGGTGGTGGAGGCGGTGGCGGTGGCGGTGGCGGTGTAGGTTTATCTTCCAGAGACGAGAGGAGCGGAAGGAGGGGTCGAGAGGATGGCGGCAAAGATCGCGATAGGCGGACGGAGTCTGATCGAAGAGAGATGGAGGAGTGGGAGAACGAGAGGATAAGGGCTAGTGGTGGGATACGTGATGGTGGAGACAAAAGAGAGGAAAGAGACCGGAGGGATGGTGGAGGGAGCGGACGGAAGAGAGGAAGGGGTGGAGATGATGGCGGCGGTGGCGGGGAGAGGATGCATGGAGAGAGCAAGCGGCCGAGAAGGATCCCCTGAGGAGAGGAGAGATCTGGGGGTTTTCTCAATCATGTCAGAAAGTTGGTTCTGGGTCGTTGCATATGGGTGGAGTTGGCCTCACAATCAATCCTGTTGTTAACTCAACGAATGGGTCTAGATAGGCTTTTAATTAATATTGACATTGATATTGACCTTGACCTTGATATGGGTGTCTTCACAGTTTCATACCTCAGCATGTTATGATACTACTCATCAACCAGAACTGGCTGGCAACCACAACTGGTTTGCGTATAAGGCACTCGGTGATGCTTGGGAGGCAGGCCGCTAATACCGATACGGCAATCTGTTTCTTCCCGTGTTACTTAATGGGCACACGTGACCACCTGCTTATCAAGGATTCTAACGGAGTGCTATGGTTTCAAGTAACTGTTGCTTCTTTCATAGTTGGAAGGAAATGTCATCTTCAACCGTTTGAATCTGTAATGACCGTGGCAAGTCCGTTGGTTACTGATCTATTTCGACTCTTGAAGAAGCAACAGTCAATGGAGGTTTTATTAGTCCGCTAAGTTTTGAATATTAATATCGCCTCGACCGACAAACCCTACCATCTAACATATCCGGGAAGAGTTCCTCTACGTGAACTTCGTCATACCTGAGAGCAGAATCTACAGAATCATCAAATTGCCATCTTGTTTTGATCAAACCGTTCCGGCAGTGCTGGCGAGCGTCCATTTGCATCGCCTCCTTTCTCCGACTGCATCCTCCCGCTTTACCCAACCATCTACCATTGTTCCTGAAATTTCTTATTGGGCACGGTTGAGTATCTGGCCTGCCGTAACCCTTAGAATGTACAAGGGCCAGGGGCATCCTCCAAATCAGGACCGTCGGGCAATCCTATCGTTGTATCTTCCAATTCTACTAGAATTCCCATACCTCATCCTTTAGGTCGCAGTCATTATGGAAAGTTCTTCTGCCATGAGCAATCTTCAGGTCAATCACCCTGCAGCAATGTCCCGCGCTTGCGTGCATCTGATGATGAACCGTCAACGTTGTGCTCCGCCGTTTGCTTTCATTTTGATGCTATATATCTATTTCCTTCAGCACTGCCGGATCGATCGTAGCCGAAGCACATCCCGTCACGGATCAGCAAGTTCTAGCTTTGAGATTCATTTTATCGCTTGATAACCGATTCTCCTGAGCGTTTGGTTGTGTGCTTTGCGGTTCTGCTTCAGGGGGATTGCCTGGACGGGTTTATGTGGGCAGAGTACGGTACTCGATCCGCGTCTAAAGCGATTGCCTGGAAGGGTCTCTATAGACAGAGTACGGCACTGGATTCCGCGTCTTAAGCGTCAGCTTGATTCCGATGGCTACTCTTCACAAAGGTCGCAGACCAGCTCTCATACCCAGTATGGAGTCTCTATCACCGGAAGAAGTACGGGATGTCCTCTGCAATCGGATTGGTAGACCGCTTGTTCCCCCACCAGATTCTGGTTTGGCAATTTCAGCTGCGCAAGGTCAGATAGTCGATCACCAAACATGGAGGTTGCACAAAGTTCGAGAGCCACCATTCGAGGGGATCTTCAAGCTTGATAGTGCACAAAGCCTTCGGAGGCCCGATACCGAAGGAGATAGGCCGGCTTCGTCTTCTACACTTCCTCGTGGAAACGTTGACAGACCTGTGAGATGGATCCAGGCAGAGGAGAACGCACGAGGTAAAAACTCGGATCCGGAGACGGTCAGATCCTGTAGGGGTCCAAAGAGGAAACACGCCGTGTATGCACGGGACGAGCAACGGCGATATTCAAACGAGATGTGGGAGGACATCCCACACATGAGCGAGATCGAATCCGACCATAGCTTTCCGACGTTTGCCAAAGATGTCTTTGGGCTGAAAGGCCAGAGGAGTCTGTTCGCAGATGTATGTCACCCCTCATCATCGGAACGTTCCCCGAGAATCGTTCATGCTGACCAGCGCAGACAGGACGGTCATCCAAAACGGGCCTGGCTATTCCGATTTCACACAGCAAGGCGCCCAGCCTCTACGCCATTTCACCTCGGGACACATCCGCCTCGAGCCCACCTTTCTGGAGTCTGTAAATTTCTTCTCGAAGCAGGTCTTCAGCCACGGGCAGACGATAGTGGTGGATTGAACCTATGTCGGCCGGGTGCACGCTTAGGCTTCCAAAACCGTGTCTGAGCTGAAGGGCCTGCGGCGAGGTCTTTGCTTTACATATGCGTCCGGATGTCAAACTATATACGAATACAGCCGAAGCACAGCCACAGGAGGGCGTGATATGCATGTCACAACTTGATGGCTTGTCTACCGCCAGTTTAACGATTCGATTCGGTATAGACAGCCATTCATCCGAGCCCAGACACCTCTGGCCACGATGGAGGCACACACTCTGAACGCCTCGACCTTGACCGTCGCTCCCATTCATCCATTTCTTCGTCCGTCAAAAATGTCAAAGGTCAAAGATATTCGAGATGTGCTGAATGCGATGCGAATGCGAAGTCATGCAATGCAATCATCCATCTCCCCTTGCTCCGAGACATTCTCTAGGGTGAGCTTTATGTACTGTACATTACATATAGCGTTGCAGCAGCCCCAATGCAAGATTGACAACTCAAAACATGCCAGCCAGTCAAACGTTTGGAAGCCAAGCAGAGCAGACAGCAACGGTCGAATGCAGCAAGTTGTGCCGCGAGTTGGAAGTGCTGTAGGAAGTAAGTCTGCGCTTGAAACCCAACCGTCTCTTCAGGGTTCTCTTCGAGCAAGCTGGCCGGCAACCTTAAGCCGTTTACACCTCGAGGAACGCCCACAAAGCCGGGTAAGCAGGTCATCATCTAAACTAACTTGCCTGTTTAGGGAAGGTACAAATCTGTACAGTGAGATATCCGTACTGTAGGTATAGCAGAGATTTGAACCTTAACCGTCACTGTCACTGTCATCTCCGCCTCTTTTTCTTTCTTTGTTTTCTTTCGCGCTTCTCTCGTGTTGTCTCTTGTCAAGAGGCAACCAACGTGGACGGAGAGCTGGGCACTGAGGTGTTTACTACTGTGCCTAATAGATTACCCTGTCTGTCCACCACCACTAGCCGTGTGATGTGATTGGTCCAACACTTCATAGGCAATATATATGCGACAACTTTCAGGGCCACAGGGATGTCTCCATTTGAGATGAGAAAAAGAAAAAAAAGAAAAATAATACTGTACACTACATATGGATGGGTAGGTAAGGTACAAATATACTCGAATACCTTAGTCCAGTCCAGTCGTTTTGTTTGCAAGGGAGGATACTGTATGGAGGATGTGAGTGGTAAACCTTGGAAATTAATATTCACTGTAGATCCGCATATCCCCATTAATATCGAGGCACAGCACCAGCCGGCTACAAGTTAAGGTTAAGGTTATAGGTGGAGAGAGAGGCACGATGGAAAGAACGAAAAATGAGTTAAGAAATGATAGGGTACCGTAAGTTACCCGTTCTAGGGTCCCTTCATTAACTTCGAACCAGGACATCCTTGATCTTGCATTCCCGCTTGCAGGAGACCCTCATCTCAGATCCTTAAGTACAATACTTATTACAGCTACAGCGTCGGATACCACTGGTCCTTGCTCCAACAACGTTGACAACGGGATTGCACCTGGAAGAGTGCAGGAAGATTCAGAATCCTCGAGGCCGTCCTGCTACAGTCCTTGACAAGGACTTACTTACCTCGCAGAACTGAGGCCGGCACCAGTCACCACGCAAACCCAACTGCCATTCAGACAGAATTAGCAGACAAGATGAAGAGGAAATTTTCTTTCAAAGTGGCACCGATAGTAAGTGTCGACATCTTCTTACGCTCTGGCCTTTTTCCTCTTGAAATCCGGTTGCCTCGCATTCATCAGTCGGGAATATACCAGGGACCGTCATGATAATGAATGGCGGGTGATGGTAACTGACGCTGACCCTGTCTTGCAGACGGTCCGACAACCCAACCCTGCTGAAGCAGCCGGGAACATAGACTCGCCGCCGTTCGAACCGCCATCTCCTCTGATCGCGCGCCAGAACCTCTCACCACACGTCGAGTCCAGTCTCCGACGCTCCTGTGCCGTGATATTGCAAGAATTCAACGAACCGGAGCAGTTCTACGAGGACATCTCAGCCTCTGGTCATTATAGATCGGACCGAGAAGGCGAGCGCTCAAAGACTAGCCATAGAGCTGGAGGACACGGTCAGACTCAGAGAGGCTCCTCCGGTCGTCACAAGCGTAACGAGTCCGGCCCTGACTCGGCGCCGGCGCCTTACACCCACGTCCCCACCAACGCCGCCGCGAGCTTCGAACAGACTGCTACGGGCAACGCACTACGCCAGAGACACTATCGTAATCACCCAACGTTCGAGCCGCTGGAACCGACCCACACGACCATCTCACCGGTGGCGTCCATCGCTCAGGACACTCGACATCGTCCTGGAGCAAGTTTTGGACGACGACCGAAGATCTCCTATGCATCATTTGTGGACCGCTCGGAAGACACCTCATCGTCGACGACTCGAACGAACACCACATACGACCGCGGTCATTCGACGGGTTTAACCTCGGCTGCTTTGACCCCAGGGGACAGCAGCAACGAAAAACGTTTCTCACAACGGATCAGCGAACAGATCCTTCAGGACGGTACCGCCGCCTCCCTGGCGGACGCCGCCGCAAAGTCGTGGATGACGCAAGAGCTGGCCAAACGTCGCGTCGAGACGGCGTCCGCCCCGCCGCCAAGCCGGAGCCGGCCCGAGCCCGAGCGGTCGCGGAGTCGAGCGGGCAGCCTCAAAGAGGGCATCAGGCAATACATCCGACCGAGGGCGTCGCAGGATTCGATGCGCAGCGTTGCTCGATCCGAGAGCACGGCTCGCGATGGGAATTGTGGGAAAGAAGGAGGGACATGGTGGCGCGGTGGAAGTCTGAGTCGACAAGGGAGCAACAAATCCCTCCGTGACGGTCCGAACAACGAAAAAGGGCGTCCTCTGTCCTTCGTCCCCGGCTCGAACCTCAATCGCGCCCTGCCCGCCCTCCCAGGTCTCGACAACTGGCAGGAGAAGAAGAAACCGCCCATGCACATTGCACACCTGATGCGTGGTGGCGGTACCTCGAAGGCCAACACCACCACCACACTCGATTCCTTTTCCAGCATCGGCTCGAAGAAAAGCAAAGAAAAGCCGACGATTGTCGACGAGACGGGGACGGAGCGGACCTTGTCCAAAGCCGAAGAGCGGTTGCGGCAGAAGGATCTGAAGAAGGCGGTCGAGGAGAAGATGCTCAAGGGGGCGATCGTGAGCCCCTCCATCAGCGCCGACCTCGTCGAAGCGCGTCAGAAGAGCCTCGAGCGGGAAGAGAAGAAATCGTCGGAGGAGGAGAAGAAGGCCCGCAGACAAACGATAAGGCAGAGCGTTGCGTTGACGAAGACGGCAGAGGTGGCCGCGAAAGACGCGGCATCACGTTCCAAGAATGAAAAGGCCAGCGCAGGTGCGGTAATTGTCTCCGAGAAATTGGAGAAAGAACAAGAGAAGGAAAAGCCGGGGTTGAGGAAGAGGCTCAGCCGGTTTATGTTGGGCGGTGGTGCTCCGAAGACTGGGAAAGGCGAGCGAAGGGGGTTCGAACAGATTGTGGAGTAACGATGGTCCTTGACGCATGGTCCAGCTCACGGCACGCTCGTTCACTTCTCTTCTCACGTCCGCACGCATCGTTAAGTGTTTGATCGACAAGTCAACATTGCATTTCTGATCCAGACTTATTTGTTCTCCAGCATTTAGCGGCCATTGCGGAATCTGGTGTTATGGGAGTGAGTCGCTTTGCCGGGCTGGTCTCGGTGTTCTTCGTGCCTCTTCTCCTTTCGTTTCACACGGTCATAATGTCCCTTCCATTCTTGTGCTTACCCTTCTTGCATAGCTTTTCGTCTCCGTGGAGACTCATCCCAGCTCAACAGTACTTCTTTCTTTTGTACAGCGAGTGGCATATATGCGGTCTGGCGATGACACTTTGTCTTTGGCCTGTTGAAGTACATACTGTCTAGGCTGTCAATACGACGAGCTGCATCAGCACTTCTTCAGTTCTATCCGCTTTTTAAAGATGAGATGTGCGCAGCGATAAATTTTCGCTGCTGGATAATCATAAGTCAAGTTCAACAGCTCTATAATATTGCCTATCTTCGGATGTTGGTGATACTTGACGAACTCCCGCAAGCGTCTACCCCACAACCCCACATCTTCCAAGCTACCCCACATCTTGCATCTTCCGAACGAACTGAACCCTAAAAGCCTCCGCTTCACCAACATGACAACCTCTGGGCCTTATATGCTATCCCACCGTCAATCTGCGTTCACCTTCACCTTCACTGTTATCGATCCACCCTGACCACCTTGACGTTCACTGTACTGCACCTTCGCACCTGGACAAAGCCACGAATCACAAATCACGACCCACAACCCACGAGGCACAACTAGCACCACTACCCCCTCACCTAGAAGCCCAGCCACCAAAATGGCCACCACCTCATCGACACCAACCAACCGCCTCAAAGGCAAAGTCGCCATCGTCACCGGTCCGTCCCTCCTCCCCTCCTCCCTTCCCCACCAACCAAAGCCCCCCTCCCCCTTCCGCATTCTCCACCCCCTCCCCCCCTTCCCCCCGTCCCCCCCTCCCCCACCCCCCTAATCAACCCCCCCGGGAAACTGACAACCCCCAGGCGGCGCATCCGGCTTCGGCGCCGCCATCGCCCAACGCTTCGCATCCGAAGGCAGCCGCGTCCTAATCACGGACATCAACGCGGCGGGCGGGGAGCGCATCGCGGCCTCTCAGCCGGGGGGCAACATCGTCTTCGAGCGGGCGGACGTGACGAGCGCGGCGGACTGGGAGCGCGTGGTCCAGACGTGCTTGAGCCGGTTTGGGGGGGGGAGGGTGGATGTGTTGGTTAATTGTGCGGGGGGGAGTTATCGGAATAAGGTATGTTTTGTTTTGTTGTGGGGTGTGTGGGGGTGAGGGGGAGGGGAGAGGGGGGAGAGGGAGGGGAGAAGAGAAGGGGGGGGGGGAGAAAAGGGGAGAGGGGGGTGGGGAAAGGGGAGGGGGAGTAAAGGGGGCAAAGGGGGATGGGGAGAGCGAGAGGGAGGAAGAGAAAATGCTGACGTCAGGAAAAGCCAACGGGCTCAGTGAGCGAAGCCGACTTCGACCTCGTCATGCGCCTGAACGTCAAGTCCGTCTTCCTCGGCACGCAGGCCGTCGTGCCGCGCATGCTGGCCCACGGCGGCGGCTCTATCATCAACATCGCTTCCGTCGGCGCGTCGCGGCCTCGGCCCGGGTTGGTGTGGTATAATGCGTCGAAGGCGGCTGTCGCTAACGTTCGTTCCCCATTTCCCTTTCCCTTCCCCTCTGCCTCTCCCTCTTCCCCCCCTCCCCTTCCCAGTAACGCCCCACACTTACCTCCTCCCCCAACACAGGCAACGAAAGGTCTAGCCGCCGAATACGCCCCGCACAACATCCGGGTCAACAGCATCAACCCGCTGCTGTCCGGGACGGGCCTGTTCGAGACGTTCGCGGGCGTCCCCGACACGCCGGAGAATCGGAACAAGTTCTTGGCCAACGTGCCCATGGGCCGGCTGACGGAGCCGAGCGACGTCGCGGCTGCTTGTTTGTTTTATGCCAGTGATGATAGCGCGTTTGTTACTGGGACGGCGTTGGAGGTTGATGGGGGCAGGGCGATTTAGGTGGGATGAGTGGGGAGGGGACGGCGGGGACGAGGAGGTGGGGGGTGGAGAAAGGGTGGATGGATGTATGTATGTATGTATGTGTGGAGGCGATTGCAGGAGACACGAGACGAGCATGGCGGTCATGCCATGAAATGCGATGAGATGAAAAAATGAAACGAGTGAAAAGTCTCCCCGCTACGCTCGCGCTTGCGTGCTTTCCTTTCCTTTCTTTCCTGCCTCCTGGATCGCGGGATCGGTATCTGTCGCGGTGACTGTGACTGCGACTCGGCCTCGCATTCCCTCGGGTACGCAAGACGTCTAGTTTAGTCTCGCAGGTGACGATGTCGGAGGGGACAGGACGGGACAAGCGTAGCCTTCGTGTTCCGCACGCGGTGTCGGAAACGGATGGACAGTCATTTCGGTAGTGAATTTTGGTGGGTGGATGGGTAGGTAGGAAGTGGGCAGGTGGGTAGGACGGGAGCGATGCTGAGTTCTACTATGTAGCGTTGTAAGTAGGACGTGGACGTAGTCGCACTATATCAGTGACACATATGAACGGTCCAGTTGGTTGATGGCTGAAGCAGCCAAAGAAATCTTGGATGTTGGTTGGCAGATGAGGAGGTCGTCGGAAGAGGGAGGGTTGTATTGCCATTTGTATAGAGGATTTGTGTCTGATGATCGCCAAGAGACCAATGTCTATGTTGACAAAAGTATAGTAGGTGAGCTAATGCTAAAGTAGGAATATCGCGTCAGGGCGGCAAAGGGCCCAGCCCAACCATGCACTCTTCCATAGTCCCAAGAAAAACAAAGAGCTGTTCGTCATGAAAATTTGCCCGCCACGCTTCTTGAGTTCAGGGGATTCCATTCCACCTTTCAGAAGCAGCATACCAAGCAGCCCAGCCCATCCACGCCTTGTATCCATACTTCCAAGAAAATGGGCAATATTCGCCATGAGGTCATGGCTTCTCATGCCCGAGGTGTTTCAGTCCGCCTTTCAAGGAGTAACGGTTTGACGCAGAGCATTCCATTGTCGAAAGTCGCCATGTTGAACTACAAATTCGACGATTGCACCATCCTGCAAAGCATACAAGCTTCCCCAGCCGTGGGAAGCCAGAGAACTATAGTTCTGCACAGCATTCATCTGCGGTGGTTTGTGTGCAGTCTGATACGCACCTAGGCCTCTTATCCTAATGTAAATGTTCAGCAAGAAGACTGGAAAATGAAGATTGCTTCAACAAACAATTCGACTGCCGTCACACCTCCTGTCCCTGACATCAAGATATCAAGGAGGTCAGGGAGCTGCGTGACGTTGCCGTAAATTAAAGTGCCATTACTAGGTCCTCTTCCGTTAGGAAAAGATGTTATGGGTGCCTCCATTCCGAATTGACCGAGTGGGGTATCTTCGTTAAGATTCCAACCGGACGACCTCCCTAATACTTGTGTAGCATTGGTTTTGTCTAGAAGCCAGTAGATCAGTAAAACCTACGGGAAAAGGTAGAAGATATGGCAAAATAGAAGCAATCGTACAAACAACATCAAACTGAGTAGGACTGAGCCAGTCTGCCACAACAAGATTTCCCGAAGCAATCTGGTAGTAAAGGCGGAGTTGGTCAGGATAATTGCCCACAAACATGACGGAGAGCGATACTCCACTGGCAGCAATAGGATGGCCTGGAATAGTGGATAGGACCCATCTATCGTCGGTTGAGTTGTATAACCGGAAGTGGTTGTCATCGTCCTGATACACAAGCAGGAGAGATCGCAGGTCATTGCCAGGGTAGTTGTCGACCCATGTGGCTGCTAACTTGGAGGATGACTTCGGGAAGATCGGTTGTTGGGTGTTCAAGGTTCCATCGTGCCAACTCGCCCCGTCGGTGGTATACAATTCGTTGAGTTGCCCCGAGTTTTGCAGAAAAAAGAGGTTGATGGTCATGCCCTTGAGAACTCACTCTCAGTATGGATAAGTTTGTGACATTCGTGTCTTGGATGGTGCTTACCTCATTATCCGTTCTGACGGCCGCTACAAGTGGCGATCCGTTCTTAGCAAGCCCGATTCTGTCATTGAGAGTGTACCAGGACTGTTGGGTCCCATTCCATGCTCTCTCGCAAATCTCGTTCCCCACTGACTGATGATAAACTCGATATTGAAGCACATGGTCGGTACCTATCCACGCAACAGCGGTCAAGTCGGTGTTGTTGTTGATCAAGGATGCGGTAGGTGAAGACGCCGTTGGGACCGGTGACGCCGGCGATGCAAAATGAGAACGACTCCCTAGAACTCCACCCAATACTGCTATTATCACTAAAAGCGGTAGCACAACAGCTGCTGCCATCCACCAAAGTCTTGCCGTGAGCCTTCCGCTGACCGCAGGAGTAGTTGCCCCAGCATAAGCCCCATTGTGGTCTGCGTCTGGCTGTAAATAGTCAGGACCATCGTATGCTACATCTGGCTGGGCGGCGAGTTCGCCAATGTTCCCAACTCTATTGCTCGGATGCCGAGCTGTTACCTCAAGAGCCGCCCCAGATCCATCAAAAGCTACCTGGAGGCCAGCATCTTCGCGCATTTCGCGAGCCATGGAGCAGATCAAAGAAACGATAGAGAGCGTAAGTAGCAAAATGACCGGTTTCTAACACCGAACGATTGAGAACAGATGAAAGAGGGAGTGGAGCGCAAAGCTTGTGAAGTCATCCTGTCCTTTGAAGCTCGGATTGGGGGTTGTGTTACCCTGTTGATTCGAGCAAGGCTGACACTCAAGCTATTATTATCGCGCTTGTACATCGCAGATGTAAGTTTGTATAACTGGAATGATGAAGCGACACCCAGCAATAATGCAGGCGGAGCTTGCAGTAACTGACGGATCTAAGCCTGGTTGGTTTCAAGATGTGTTCCACAGGACAGATTGAATAGATGGAATGGAATCGCATCCTTGAGATGTTCTTAGAATATCTTCTGGGCTGTATGTTGCACACACTGTACGAAGGTACGTGATTGTGTGGTTGTCGTCGCGTATTGAAGGGTCTTCATGGATACCAAGAGCGGCGACTTGATCTGATTAGACTGATCGTTGTCTATCTGTAGGCCGATGCTTTGATTGACAATGCTCAGGGATCGTGGATCTACTGCCTAGTTTACTGCTGTTCATAGATAGAACATAGATAGAGGTGTGGAGGCCTTCCGAGTCTGGTGAAACAATACGTCTGTCACGTGCAACCGCGAGATAGGTAGGTAGGTACCTACGAATGTGGTATCAGGTCTTATGTATGCCTTTAGCTGATGAATTAGTACCAATTCAGCTGATGACCTTTGGGTACAGTTGTTTTAAGCGACTAAAAGCGTTTAGAATCCTATGAAGTCACCAAATTTGAGGAAACGCACCTGATTATTCTGATAGGGAGGACTGTTGTTATACTCGTCAGGAGCAGACACCTAAGTCGACAGCAACAAAGCCCATCATGTTAGGAACGACATTGTTGCCCATAACCCGACCCTCAGAATTCCGTAAGCAGAATCTCATTCGACACGGTCAAGAGCCTGGTTCCTCCCCGTTCCCTCGCCAGCCAGTATAGAGAACACCCAGCTTTTCCCACACTTCCCATAACCGCACCCACTCCCTTCCACTCCAACAACCCCTGACCTCCTTTCACCGCACCCCGGCCCCCTCTCTTACACTCCAACCACTCCTCATCACCGCCCCTTCGCCGCCTGCTGCGCCGCCTCTACCCCCCCCGGACCCAAAGATCAGCCAACCAAACTCACCAACAACCCCCTCCACCCACCCTCAACCCTCACCCCATAGACGGAGCAAACATACCTCTCCTCGTCGCATCCTCCAACAGCGCCGTATCCACCGCCGCCGCCGGCAAATGCACGTAGCGGACCACACTCCCGCGGATAAAAACGTTCTTGACCGACGACTAACGTACCCCCGATCAGCCCGCGCCCTCCACATCCCATCGAACCGAACGCCCCACGTCCACTCGCAGCGACAGGAGCTGGTCCTAGTTCAAGGTATCTTGGGTGGAAGGAGCGAGGAATGGACGTACCAGATGCGGATACCTCAACTCCTCAACAACACTAATGTCGTCGAGTTTGATGTTGAGGAACTGGTCGACGGACTTGAGGGTGCCGCGGATGGAGATGTCGTTTTTGAGCTCGACGGTGACGGGGTGGTCGACGAGGGTTTTGAAGAAGCTGTTTGTGGTTTTCGGGTGGTTAGTTGAGGGTTTGGGGGTGGGAATGGCGAGAGGTTGGGGGGGGGTTTGGTGAGTTTGATGCGGGCTGGGAAGATGGGGGTGGAGGGGGAGGGGGAGGGGGGAAGACGGAGACGGACCTGAAGAACAGCATCTTGGTGGACCTGGGGTGTTGGTTGTTACCTGGGTTGCATTGGTTGTTGTCGCCGGCGGAGATGGCTTTGGTGGTTATTTGAGGGTTGTTGTCCGCGCTAGGTTCCGCCGACTAAAACGGCTAGACTGAGAATGGCTACATGTGGAATTCGGGGTTAAAGATGAGTCTTGCGGTAGTTTGTGGATGAAAACAACGTGAGCCAAAGAGCATTGGGATATTTCTGCCTTTGGGTCATTCATGATACTACTTCTAAACAAGTCTTATTAAGGTGACCCTGGGCCGGGCATAACAGACAAAGGAAACAACGTGCGGAGCACAGTATGGCCTTCTATCGACGGGTTTCAAAAAGAGCGTATGTTACATCAGAACCTTCCTAGGTCGTTTACAAGGGCTTTCTCGCCCACCCGCTCAAGCATCTCCACCCAGCGCCCAAGTTCCGACCCTCCTCGAACACAGCACCGACACCCTCCAAAAGATGGTCTTCGCCTTTGCCCATCTCCATCTGAAGCTTGAGCATCCACTGCTCCCACGCCCAACTGCTGACCATGCCACTGATGTTGGCCGCGTTTGCCGTAGATCCCAAGACGCCACGGACGGCTTCCACGGGCGTAGATGTTTGATCGGCCACCATGGGGCTTGGCGTCTCGCGTAGAGGCTCGGTTCTTGCTGACGGTGCGCCCATGGGTAGATAGAGCCAGGCTCTTTTAATGTCCATGAAGCCTGCTCGTCTCACTCGGCTTAGCCATGATTTGGTTGGTGCGGCGTCGTAGCCTCTTGTCTTCAGGTTGAAGCCGAACTCGACAGACATGGCAGAGCCCAGGGGACCGGGGTTGACGATCTCGGAGTCGAGAACGGAGAATTCTAGGTAGCCGCCGGGTTTGAGACATCGGAGGCACTCTTTCAAGCACATATCGTACTCATCTTGAGTGGCTTCTCCGTGCTTGTCCGTCTTGAGGAACGTGGGCAGAGAACGTGCTGAAATGACATCGAAGTGTGCATCACGGAAGGGAAGCTTCCAAAGCTGCGGCACAGAAACTTGACGATGGTTGTGTGGACCTCGGATCGAAGTATTGATGACCTGCTGTTTCGTGACGACGGTGTAGGTTTTGACGTTTCTGTACATCTTCGCACAGTGCCACGCCCAGTCGCAGCTCCCTTGACCGCCGAGGTCGAGGATTCTGGCTCTCCGCGAGCTGGTACCATCAGTACCAGGTAGAGCTGGCAGCGAACCTGCCAGAATCTTTGACGCCGGGCTGTTCAAAAGCTCTCCTCCATTCAAGAACTTCAAAGCTTCGATGATCCACATTGGGGGCTTGATTTGATCCAGCGCCTGCCTTTCTCGCTCCACGCGGGCGATGACCTTCTGTTCTGACGTAGGATCAGCTTCATCGCTGGTCCCTGGCATAAGGGATATGGGCCGAGGCGGTGAGATCCGTTCTGCACAGGTCAAACCAAAACTGCCCATAAGCTGGCCCACGTGAGTTTCGCGCAAGCAGACTCGGCTCGCCTGCACTGCATCGAATCTGGACTGACTGTGGATGAAAGCATCTTCTCGATGCGTGTTGTTCGATACATGCTGAAAGGCACGATAGTAGACGGATTCTTTTCGTGCTTCGGTGGATGGTGCGCCATCGGGTGTTTGGCCATCTGCCTCGAGAAATCTGACAGCCTTCTTCATCGTTGAATCCAAGGATTGTTCCCTCTCATGCTTGATTCCACTTTCGATGTTACTGGCCGGCCTCACCCCGACTTCGTTCACTGGGTTGGTTTCTCTGAGTGCTGCCAGATACGAGCTCTGCGCAGCAAGCCACACCGTTGTCCGGTCAAGGTTTGCTGAGGCGAGCTGCTGGAGTTCGTGCTCGTACTTTTCGTCGTACTCATACACTAGCTCAGTAGTCTTAATCTCTTCAACCTCTGCCTCAGCTTCTGGTTCTGCGAGTATGACCGTGTTCGGCGTGACCAATGGCAGCTGCCGAGCAGTTGGAGGTCCATCCGTGTCGGTCTCGTACAGCTCAATCACGCGCTCCACTGGATCACTTGATATCGTATTCCACGGGCAGCTATAAAACTGCTCCGCAGTCGTTGACGATGGTGGCGCTGCGGAAGACGGCCCAGAAGCATTCACACACCAAGTCCGCCTAGCTCCTGGAGCCAGAGAAGAGAAAAAGCCGCCGGGGGATGGGATGCTGAGTGCCGTCATGCTGTAAGGTGACTGCAAAGAAGCCGGTGTGACGAGCTCGGCGCTCCGTGGGCGGGCTGGGGGAGTCATGACCTCTTGCATCTCGTGCGAGCTGTCGAGGTCTTTGTCAGATATTGGAGAGCCGGAACTTCCGCTCAAGGAGAGATGCTGCAGTGTGGCCATAGCGTTGGGGTGAAGTTCAATGCCTCCTTCTGCGGCGTCTTGCTTATTACCAAGAAGCGGACTATCCGATGCCAGCGCTCGGCTGGCAGAGGCAGGTACTGGCTCATCCTCGCTAATGACTATATGATGTTGTACTCCAAGGGTCCACTGGCCCGGGTCCTCAATACGAAACTCAATCTCCGGCGTGGCAGGCTCACTGTCAATTGCAGTGTGTTCGGAGGCGAGCGAGTCCGGACGCAGGCGAACGTCTTGACCCCATTGTGCCACTTCACCAGCGTTGATGTGCATAATAGGTGTAACCGGAGCACTCGAGCAAGCCAGTTGTTCTGACGACAAACTTCCGTCCAATGAGGGAGGCGCTGTTGAAGTAATGACATCTCGCGTCAAAAAGGAGAGCACAGCCGGCGACATTGGTATCTTTGGCGGTGGAGTTGGCGGGATGGGAGAATGCTTCTTGGCACTCTGAATAGTCTGAACGGTCGGCCAAAGGCTTGGTGAAGGGATCACGAGAGATGGAAAGCGTTTTCGACTTCCAGTCGAACTGATTGAGTCCCTTTTGGTAGAATCTGAACAATGGCTTGCCGGGCGGATGAACAAGGCTGGGTTCATAATAATAGTTGCTTCATCACCCTCCTCGTCTGTCACGTCGTATAGATCGTCAAAGTCTGGACGGTAGCTCATGGACGGGGACGAGGCTGATGACATTGATACCGGGGATGTGGACTCGTTCCAAGCGGAAGCCGGCGGGATCAACGATTGGCTATTTTGATATTGAGGTGACATACTCGACGTTTTCGAAGTCTGAAGTCTGGCGCCATCGTTGATCAAGTTCCGTCCATCGATCTCGCTCTGCTGCTCATCTTCGATTATTGTATTAAGAACCCTTCGTCGGACCTGCCGAGTTGGAACCTGGTATGTGGTAGCTGGCAACAACTGATACTCCATCTTCAAAACCGATTGGGAGAATATATCTAAAGATAATGGTCTTCTTGCCACCTGGGCTTTGCGATAATATTAGTATAGGGCGAAAAGACCAACGGATAACGTATCAATTAAAACTTCGATCAACGAAGTGGAGTATGAAAGAATGACAGAATGCAGAATGCACAGTTTGAGAACCAGATATCTTCAAACAGAAATGGGGTCATGCTTGGCTTTTGTGGAACTGGAAAGTAGGCGTAGACTCTTTGCCGCCGTATATCTGCAGCAGTGAGCTATTCCAAGCCCACATAATTAGCAGCATGCAAGAAGCTAGAGAACCATACACAGTAGGCTAGACAACGCTTTTAGCCAGGCCCCGACAGTCGTGGCCAGGTCAAACCGGCCCCACTAAGCTAGCCAGCGATAACCTGCGTGCATACGATTCGTACCAGGTACCCAGTGGTGGAGGTTCATCCAATGTTTCCAGCGAGACGCTGCCTGGATGAGACGCATGGAAAAGCTTAGCGCCAGCAACGATGTGGTTGGAAATCGAAAGTGATTGGCTCGTGAGAGCGTTTTTAACTTAGAGCACGCACTCTGCTCTAAATTGGGCGCGTCGAGTGCAGCGCTTGGGTGGGGTACAGTAGGTACTACATTGTACGGCAGACCATATCGTGCAAAGTGAAATAACGCCGTGCTGCAATGTGAAGAAATGCTCAGCGGCAGTCCCCAGAATAATAATGTCAAGTCTGCGCTCCTAAATTTGTCACAACTGTCATGATAGATTAATATTACATCCTGAGAGCCACATACAATGACGTCAGTCTCGACGAAGATCCAGTCAATGTGCCGTCATATCACCACCTCATGGCACCTTTGAGCAGAGTTGGGCGCATGAGAATGTCTGAGTCTTAAAAGCTGTTCCCAAGCTCTTCCGCTCATGCCTTGAAATTGCTGCTAGAAGCATTTCTGATTGAGGATGTGAAGAAATGTCCCACATATGACCCATCTTGACATTCCTGACCTGGAGGGACGTCTGGGTAGTTACTGTGACTGAGATTTAGACCGTACCTAATACAAAATTGAGGCAACATCTCTTCCGTGCTTTCAGCTTTGACAGAAGTGCCGATATGTAATCGTGCTTTGCCAGCGCACCCAGTCGAGCAGAGTCTTGATCATTCATCCTCGTCTGTTTCTTCAGTCTCTGTTTCGTCCGGTATCGACCTAATAATATCAAGCGCCTGTGATATTGAGATTCTGTCTGATGGTCTGAACCTCATCAGCCCTTGGATGACTGGAAGTAGAGGCTTTAATCTCTCTTCTTGGACTTTTTCGTCAAATTTTCCTTCCAATTTTGAGCGAGAGGATTCGCTCTTCCCTAAAGAAATGCAGCGATATCAGAAACATTGTTAGGGGCAAATGGAGGTGAGGAGGGGAATTTTGGATTTTCAGCTGGGTGATCTGATTCGGATATGAAAAGAGGTATACATTGAGAAGCAACATACTTATCACAGGTTCACCGACAAGTTTGTACTTCTGTTGTATATGGTCCCATTGTGGCTGCCATTCCGTCGGCAATGCCTCCACATAACCATCCATTTGTTCAATCAGGAGATCCAGATCCGCTAGGTATTGATGAAATGGAATGTTCCCGAATATAAGAGAATAAATCTGGCAAGCTTAGATGTCAACACTCGTCCAAAAAAGTCAAAGTAGAGGTTTCTCACAACAATGCCTGCGCGCCATAGATCAAGCCTATGGTCAAAGCTGCTAGTAAAGGTCGTTTCTGGTGCTTGCAACGAGCTAGGCTGAGCAAGCTTCTTAGGCTTCCGCCCGTGAAGGAAAGCCTCTCCTAAGTCAATGATCCGAAGATCTTCGTCATCTTCATCTATCCAGTCAAGCCAGCCTACTGCTTTTACCAGCTGGCTGGGCAGATTTTTGCTCAATGGCTCGCCATCAAGTCGAGTCAAATCTTCCGATTCTGGGCTTCCAAGAACCTCGAACAGGCCTTCTTCTGTCATTCGCGATAAACGATTACTGGTAAAGGCGGCATTGATACCGCTTATATCTATTAGAGTAAGCTTTACAGAAACAGTGCAGGTTTAATTCTTTCGGGCGGAGGGCGTGGACTTCGGGTAATATAAGTGTGTACCGGCATACCTCCATGTGTGTAGCCAACTTCATGTAGAAAGGCGATGGCTTGCAGCAACTGTTTGGACAACCTTATAATCGTTTCTGGCTCGAGGGTATCTCCGACAGTGTGATAGTCACTGGCAACTGCATTTAAGGTGGGTCCGAGTAACTCAAAAACTAGACATTGATGGACTCCATTAGGTCCTGGGTGGAGGAACTCGTCAAATAACTGGACGATGTGTTTGGAGCAGATGTCTCCCTCAAAATGGGTTGCTAGAGATCGTAAGGTGCTAAGCTCCTGAGAGTTTTGGGTGCTGTCTGCTGTCATGATCTTGATCGAAACCCATTGCATGCCCCTATACTTATTAGCAAAGGAGGTTCAAAAAACATTTCAGCTTGTTTGCAGCTGTATACTTATTGTCTCTTGCAAGCCAGACGGTCGAAAAGCCTCCCCAGCCTAGCTTGTGGTAAATTTTATAGCGGCCATCCTGTAAAGTGTCGCCAAGGCAGACCGGATGAAATCCACCCAGCCGATAGTTCGATATATTTTCCTGGGTGTAAAGAAGGTTTGTGGGATGATAGATATCTAAATCCTCCATAATTCGAGGTTTGGGAGCGATAGAGAACTGCAAGGTAGGAAGGCCGAGAAATCTGAATCTGAACGAATGGTTACCTTAGACTCGGAAGACGGGCTGATTAGTCAGCAGGCTTGGTGGCGTATTGGGGCAGGGCTTCAGCTTAGGGTAACTCCAAATACTATGAGAAGACCTACCCAGATTTCTCAAAATCTAAGGCGGATGGCCAGCGAGTCACCGAGTGGGATCCTTGGAGGAGCTGCGATGTCCTCTTACTCTTCTCTTACTGACTCTATCTGGCTAATAGCTACTGATCAACTCAGGGGAGTTAACTTGGGGCAGTCACTTTTGACCTATTTTGGTTAGCATTTCCTAGCTACATTGAAGGCGTTCACTAGAATCAGACGGACGTGGCTGCTAGTAGGGCTTCCTTGCTAGCTGTGAAGACGTCCTTGCTGTCACTCTCGCTGTCATCCTCACTGTCGCTCTCGCCCTCACTGTCCCTATCCCTATCACTATCACCCCTTGCTGTCTTCATCACTGTCGCCCTTGCCGTCGCCCTCACAGAGACAATGAAAATGGTGAGACAATGAGGTGGTGACAGCAAGGGCAACAGTGGAGGTGATGACGAGGTGACAGTGGAGGTGACGGTGAGGTGACAGCGAGGGCGACAGCGAAGGCGACAGCGAGGGCGACAGCGAAGGCGACAGCGAAGGTGCTTACTACCTAAGGTAGGTATAGTGGACGCCTCCAATGCAGCTAGGAAATGCTAACCAAAATAGGTTAAAAGTGACTGCCCCAAGTTGACTGCCCTGAGTCTTTCTGAGCTTAGGTACTTGGATGTTCTTGGGCCATTTCGGTAGTGGATATTATCCAATGGCCGCCACTACAAATAGACCACAACTTTCATAGTCATAGACCACAGTTTTAATAGTCGTAGACCACCCCTAATCGGGTAGTAATTTCCAGATTTTAGTACGCGTTTTCGCGTTTTTCATGTCACCCGTCAAGGATCCTATGCCAGTGATGCACCTCGCTGTCATCCCCAACAGTGTTTCCTTCCTCATCTTGCAACCCCCCCAAGCCCTACCAAGCCCTAAGTCAAAAGGCCCTTGAACCTCCCGCCGAGGGTCGATCCACTTATTATCCGCCCCCAAGGACGTCCTCAAGGTGCCCACGGACGAAATCAAGCCGAAAACTCAACGCAGCGAGACCTCTTGGCCTTCGAACTAGTGGAGGGGCAGGGGCAGGGATGACAGCGCGGTTGTGGACGACGTGGAGAACGTGAAGGACGTGGAGGATGTCGGTGTGAGGGGGGGCAGCAAGGTCATAGAGAGCAGGCACAAGTTACAGAGCAGTCACAAGAGGTTCCTGAAGGTCATCTTGGTGATTTCTACATATATATTATATACATTAGTACTAATACATTTGTTTCTCAGTCTAAAGCATAAGAAAAGTGTGTAGAAACGCATCATAGAAGAGCCCCATAGAAACTTGTATGTGATTCTTGATTAGGGGTGGTCTACAACTAGTAAAAACTGTGGTCTATGATTTGTACATACAGTGATATGCAAAAGATTGTGTGAAAATCTTGTGGGCAGCCTGTCACAACTTTTTTTTCAGATATGATCTTTCACCATAGAAAAACAATTACACATAGAGATTTTTAGCTGCAAATTCAGAATGTAGTAGCTCTGACTGAGTGCATTTGATGCTTAACTTTTGTAGTATGCAGTCACATAAGTTGGTTGAGATCTTTTGTGATTCTTGTTGAGCATATTGAGTAATTTATTCTGTATTTTTGAATTTTTTAAATTACAATATGTAATATATTTTGGAAATTTCTGTGTGCCAAGATTCTGCAGCTGAAAATTTTCAGACATTGATATTCATGATTCTCATACAGATCTCAGTGTTTCTGATAGCTGTTAATGTGAGAATCAATTGTACTCAGTTAGGACTATTACATCTAGGCTGAGTGTAGAGTTGAGTTGAGTCAGAAAAAAGTGCACCTGACTCAAACCTGTGCTAGGGTCCAAGTCAGGTTGAGTCAGGTTTGTGCACAGATCAACTCTATCTACAATCTGCGCGGGTACCTGCATGCGGGTGGGGCTAGCCATTATGGGTAAGGTCAGGGCTAGGGCTCAAAAATGTGGAAGCTTATTGATATATTAGTCATAATAAATTACACCTTAACTAGCCATATAGGGATAAATTACATGGTCGCAAGATATATTACTGAATAAGTTACAAAAATCATGACTTTTCGCGAAGGTGCGTGTTAGAAACACACATTAGTAAGCATGTGTATGTGCTTACTAAGTGCATACACATGCTTACTAAGGCTATATATAACCTGCAAAAAACTCATGACCCTATGTGGGTCAGGTCAGGTTAACCTGCACCCAATCTGACTGGATAAAAGTTAGCCTGATCTGACCTGATACCTGGACTCAACCCTGACCTGTGTGACCTATAGGCAACCCGCGCACCCAGCCTAATTACATCCTGAATTTGCAGCTAAAAATCTCTATGTGTGGTTGTTTTTCTATGGTGAAAGATCATATCTGAAAAAAAACTTGTGACAGGCTGCCCACAAGATTTCTGCACAACCTTTTGCATATCACTAAGACTACATATAAGGTTGTGGTCTATTTGGAGTTGCAGCCATAAAAGTAACTCAACCTCTTCAAAATGATAATCAGATACTCAATTTGCTTTATGTTGTAGACATCAATCAATACCTAAGCTACAGCAAATTCTACAAAGTTGACTTCAGCACTCACACAACTTTTTTTTTTGAAACTTCTTCAAAATCAAGCTCAAACAACAGCATTTTGATGTTAAAATCACAACTAAACACTTATTTCTATAAATCTGAATAGACAGAATTATTATGAATATATATTTTTATTATCTGTACAAAATTTATGAGTAACTATAGTGAAATAACAATGCTATCAACTTAATTAAATACTTTGTTCAAGTCCGTACAACAAGACAGTATTTACACTTAAAAATCATATATTTAACTACAACAAT
>JAABUY010000249.1_pt1 | contig 104417 bp, 102 predicted proteins | sample 5560271 | NCBI WGS metagenome assembly JAABUY01 (sample SAMN10711886, study PRJNA513374) | rock metagenome | isolation source: Antarctica rocks | place: Antarctica: Victoria Land, University Valley | reverse complement strand
TCCTAGAAATCGGTTAGGGTTCGAGCCGCATTTCATTTAGAAATAGAAAATCAAATGAAATGCGATTAAATTTTTAGTACCATTTAAATGAAATGCGGTCACAGTTCATTTGTCCCTATAGGATAGGCCTAGGCCTAGGCCTTATAACCTCCTCTATAAGTAGCGTATATCGTTACTCCTTTACCCGTAATATAGTCCGCTAAGCTATAGCTACCTGTATAATAGCCGTACCTCTTCTCCCTTTAATACTCTCGCGTAAAGTATCTGTATCTATAGTAGTTAAAGTATTATCTTATCTCTACTCCTTACTCTTATCTCTTACAGACTAAGAGACTACTACTAAGAGCTATCCCTCCTTAAACTAGGCGGTTCACCGCCTCCGGTGTCGCTACCCCGATAATTAGGGTTAAGTAGGTCTTTTTACTCCTATCCTACCTTAGTCTTACCGCGTGTTTTACCTACTTAAAACTAGTAAAGTTAATATTTAGGTAGGTAATAATATTATCCTCCCTAATCCTCGCTAGCCCCTTCTCCTTTTCCTTTTTATTAAGGAGGTTTATATACGCCCCTTTAACCGCTACGTAGAAGGTCTTCCTTACTACCTTTACTAAGGGGTAGGCTACGCTTACCTACTCCTATATTCTTTTAAGGGCCTTACGCCCTTTAACCGTCGCCGTTTATAATACTACGTCTATTATACCTCTAGTATAAGTACTAATAATATTCTTTATAACTATATTTACTAGGTTTATAAAGCTTTTAATTAGCTCCTCCTTTTTTATCTAACTCGCTTTCTTATAGCCTTCTTTATCTCCGAATCGTACTACTACTTCCCTTATCCTCTAAATATCTAATTACTTAAGTAGCTAGCTACCTTACGCCCCCCCTAGGCCTAGCCCTATCCTCGGGCCTAGGCTTTACTAGGACCTAGTCCTTATACTAGCTCCAGCTACCTAGGCCTATAACCCCCTACTACACCCTACTAACGCGTTTCTATCCCTCCCCGTTCTTTTTAAACGCGTTTCTAGCTTAGTAATACGTGCCTCCGCAGCCTTAAAGCCTCCTATTATAGTATAAAGGGCGACTTAAGTAATACCTTATATCGCCTCTATTATCTCCTTAAACCGGAGACTTTAAATCGCTTGAATTATATCCCTTACTTTTATAATAGACTCTATAATATCTTAACCTTCTTAGCCTTATCTCCCTTACTCTTTCTCCCTAATTTCCGGGGACTTTAGTAGTATTAGGGGTCCTGTAATTACGACCCTAAGAGCCTCCCCTCTTACTTCCCTCCTACTACTACTTCTACTACCTCCTCTATCCCCTTCCCGTAAGTTCGTATATAACGCCTAGTACGTTACCTGTAATCTTTACGCGTATACTTATTCGCCCGTTATTACTACTATTTTTATTAAGCTTATTATATAAAGGATTTAATTCTAAGATAAAATTAAATTAATATATATTAATAATATATCTTATAAATATAAATAGAAGTATATATTATCTTAATTATAAGTATTTATTACTTAGATATAAGAATTAAAGTATATAAGTAGAAATTTAAGTTAGTTAGAATTTATCCTTATAACTATTATATTAAGTATTAATTAATAGATTATAATATTTAAATACTTTAAATATATATATAAAGATAAGATATATAATAATAAGATAAGTTATTTAAAGAATTTATAAATAAAATAATTAATTAAGAATATTAGAGAAGAAGATATAATAGATAAGAGAAAGATTAATTAATTCTTAACTAGATTAATATAGAGATTTATAAAGATAAGATAGATAATCTTAATAATTTATAGTAATACTACTTAATTTAAAAATAAGGGCTTTTAAATTATTAACTTAACCTAGTATACTACTACTATTAATATAATTATAAGTTTAAAGTAGATTATATCTTTAAAGACTATTACTAGAATACTATCCTCTTTATTCTTATCTACTTTTATATTCTTATTCTTAATAGCTATCTTAAATAATAAAATAGTATCTTCTAAGACTTTAAGTTCCTTAATATAAGTCTAATAAGTTAAGGTATCTTTATATAACTTATTAACTTTATTTTATAATATAAGCTTAATCTAATAGTTCTCTTCTATTTAAGTAGTAGAGTAGAGGATAGAAGTAGCTTCTACTAGTTTTATTATCTCTTTATTATCTAAGTCTTTATTAGTAATAAGCTTTATAACTATATAAAGAAGTTAGTTAGTAGTAGTATAAAATACTATACTATTAAATACTTACTATTAAATAGAAGGTAGTTATCTTAGTAACTTATTTTTAAAATAGAAAAGGATAGTTAAAGTAAGACTTAGGTATTATTAGATAATAATAGAATAATAAAGATTATAAGAGAGATAAACTTATATAAAATTTAAGTAGAATTAGAATAAGTAGCTAGTATTAAAGTATTAAAGTAGTAGAATAAGTAAAGTATAAGGGGTAATAGAAAATAAATTATAAGGTAATAATAAATAGAATAGATAGTAGGATCTAGGAGATAGATAGTAATAAGTACTACTAATAGTAAAAGAGAATAGAGAGAGAAATATTAAGGGTTAATAAACTTATATTAATAGAAGTAAGTAAATACTAATAATACTAAGAAATATACTAACTTATTACTAAGAATTACTAGCTAACTAATTACTAAGAAAAAGTAGGTATTAACTTAATACTTACTAATAATATATTATACCTTAGATTTAAATATAATACTATTACTACTATTATAAGATATAAGAAATAGAGGGATATAAAGTATAATAGAGTATAATAAGTAATTAGAAGTTAAATATAAGTAGCTAGTATATATTCTAGTAATTAACTAGATTTTAATTTATACTAGATATATTTATAAACTACTATTAAGTCTTAGAACCTAGCTTAAAATTTTATAAGATTATATATAAAGTTAATAAAATAACTTTAAAGAGATAGTTAAATACTACTATTTCCTTTCTAATAATTTAATCTACCTCTTTCTTATTTAAAGCTTTTATAATCTATTTAAATATAAAGAGAAAGTATTTCTAATATATTACTTTATTATCTAACTCTTTTAATTCCTATCTTAATACTTTAACTTCCTTTTTAAAGATCTTATCTAATACTTAATCTCTTATAATATATTTAATATATTAACTTACTTTAAAGATTTAAGTAAGTTAATTAATAGGTTTATTTATAACTTATAAACTTATAAAAAGGTTAAGAGGGGGATTACTAGGATAATTAAGTTATAATATAAGAATAGTTTAACTTATTATTAAAGTCGCGTATAATTTTATCTATCTTATAATTAAGAGATTATAAAGATCTTAGATTTTTATAATAATTAACTACTAGACTCCTTAAGATTACTATTCTATATAACTCTAAGCTATTATAAGGGTAGTATAAGGGTTTTAAAAATTTTAATAATAGTAGAGTAAGTAAAGTATAAGGGATAATAGGGAATAAGTTATAAGGTAATAATAGATAGAATAGATAGTAGAATCTAGAAGAAAGATAGTAATAGGTACTACTAATAATAAAGGGAAATAGAGAGAGAAATATTAAGGGTTAATAAATCTATATTAATAGAAGTAAGTAAATATTAATAATATTAAGTAATATACTAACTTATTACTAAGGATTACTAGCTAATTAATTACTAAGGAAAAGTAGGTACTAACTTAATACCTACTAATAATATACTATACCTTAAGTTTAAATATAATACTACTACTACTATTATAAGGTATAAGAAGAGGAGGGATATAAGATATAATAGAGTATAATAAATAAGTAGAAGTTAGATATAAGTAGCTAGTATATATCCTAGTAATTAACTAGATCTTAATTTATACTAGATAAATATAAGATTAATAGAATAATTTTAAAGAGATAGTTAAATACTATTATTTCCTTCTAAGTAATATATTCTACCTCTTTCTTATTTAAAGCCTTTATAATCTATTTAAATATAAAGAGAAAGTCTTTATAATATACTATTTTATTATCTAATCTATTAAATTCCTATCTTAGTACTTTAACTTCCTTTTTAAAGGCTTTATTTAATAGCTAATCTCTTATAATATATTTAATATATTAACTTATCTTAAAGATTTAAGTAGATTAACTAATAGATTTATTTATTACTTATAAACTTATAAAAAGATTAAGAGGAGGATTACTAGAATAATTAGATTATAATATTAAAATAGTTTAACTTATTATTAAAGTTATATATTATATTATTTATCTTATAATTAGAAGATTATAAAGATCTTAGATTTTTATAATAATTAACTAGTAGACTCCTTAGAATTATCTTTTTATACTACTCTAAGCTATTATAAGGGTAGTATAAGGGTTTTAAAAATTATATTATAACTAGAATCTAGAGTTAATTACTAGTATATAATAGAAGACTTAATTAAGAGATAATAGTATAATAGGTAATAGTATTATATAATTAGAGTTATTTTTATTATAAATTATATATTATATTTAATAATATAAGTCTTAATAGTATTATATAAATAGGACTTAATTATATATTAATTAATATTAATAAGTATATTATACTAGAAATTACTAGGATTAAAGTATAAGGTTAAATAGGAAGATAATAATAAGTTAAGAGTAAAAGGAAAGTAGAGGAGATCTTAACTAGGTAGATAATAATATATTAAGAGTAGAGGAAAAGTAGAAGAGATCTTATTAAAAGGTATCTAGATAATATTATATATAGTTTTTATATAAATATATATAAGTACTTAAAGACTTTATATCTAACTCTTAATTCTAGTTAGATACTAACGCGCTTATATATATCTAGCTAATACCTATTTAAAGCTAGTATTATAAAAACCCTTTATCTTAAGTTAAAGCCCCCTTTTATTACTAGAGTAGAACTACTTTAAAACCTCTTAAAATACTAAGTAAATAAGAAGAATATACTAGTATTCCCTATTATTTATAAAGTAGAGATATATTAGTAGATAGATAAAAGTATATTATATAAGATTAATTATACTAAGAGGGTTTTATATATAACTAGTAGGATTTTATAATAGTAAGAGTAGATTAAAGTTTATAATATTAGTATAAATAGATTTATAATAGTAATAGACTTAATAGAAGAATAGAATAAATTCTAAGTTAAAGTAAATTAAGTTAGATAGATTAAGGTAGGAAGGTAATAATAGGTATTAAGTAAGTAATTAGATAGTAAGAAAGAGTTATAAGAATACCTCTTCTAAGTTATTATCTAAAATTAATCTACTTAACTTTATTATTATATTATATTTATATTATAAAGGACTTTACTTAAGCTCTTTTATAATATTACTAAGTTAGTTAATAATAATCTAAGAAGAGGGTAAGTAATTCTAATTACCTATTTAATTTCTTATATACTAGTAAGATTAAAGCCTTAAGTTATTTAGTAAATTTTAATTTATAATTCTTTTTAAAGTTATTAAATTTACTAATTATAAAGGCTTTTTAAATAGTATAATTAATAGTATTTATATCCTTAAACTTAAGTAGTTATATAGTAATTTTATTATATAAGTTTTTATTATTAATAAGAATAAGATATTTATATATATAACTATTTATATTAATCTTATATTTATATAATATCTCTTAAATAAGTTTTTTATAATAGATTATAAAATAAATCTATTAACCCCCTTTAATAACTCTAGCTTTATAAGTCTTATTAATATTTTATAGTAAATAAAATATTCTAGATACCTAGTTAATACTAAGTATTATAATTAGGAAGAAAGATTAATATACTTTTATTAAGATTAGTAAATTATTAAGAGAGGTATAAGATAGTAGGAATTACTAGATTTAAGAGACTTTAATTATAATAATATAGGGTTATTAATACTAGATAAATAAGATTAATAATAAAGAGGTTAGATTATATAGTAATAAAGTATCTATTAAAAACTATTATATCCTATTAAAAGATTTAACTTAAGACTAGTAGTAGGAATAAGATACTTTACTTATAATTAAAGGTATAAGAGTAAATAGCTACTTATAAGTATATCTCTAAGTAGTTAAAATAATTCTACTAAGTAATAATAAGAATATAAGGTATTAAAGAAGGTATATATTATAAGAATAAAGTAGTTTAAGTAGTAGATACTAAACTAGAAGATAACTAATAATCTTAATATTAAATAGTATAATTAAAAATATAGAGGATATATAAAAAATAAGTTATTATTCTATCTATTTAAAATACTATCTATTTATTAGATTTTAAGATATATAAGAAACTAACCCTTAATAAATATAATATTAAATATCTAGAGTAGCTTTTATATAAACTATTAAATCTAATATTAGCTTTATTTATATCTTCTAAGTAATTCTACTATTTTAATAAATATTATAATAGTAAGGAGGATAATTTAAGTATTTATATCTACTATTATAAGAGAAGCTTTATATTAATATTACTTTAATTAGTAGAAGATATAAGATACTTATAAATAGGATTAGAGATAAAATAGCCTAATAGATATTATAATAGTAGATTAGGGCTTATATTTATAATTATAAGATATATACTCTTATATTTAATATAATATATAATATAAGAGTATTCTACTTTATAAGTAGGAGGTATAAGTAGATATAAAGACTATAATTTTATACTATTATTAAGCTATCTATTCTAGTTAATATAATTATTATTTAATTCTAAAATAGATAGTAAGCTATTATCTTATATTTTAGTATCTTTATATTAATTAAAACTTACTAATATATCTTTATTACCTTTTATATCTACTCCCTTAATATTATTATTATTATTATCTAAGACTATTTCTCTAAGTATAAATTACTAGAATTATAATTTAAGTTTTAAACTCTTTATTATAAGATTAAGTTAGCTAGAATAGTAAAGAGATTAATAGAAGTAATTTAAATTACTTATTATAAACTACCTAATAAATTAATAAGAGAACCTATTTAAGTAGATTAGTAAATTTAGATTTCTAGGTTTTCTTAAAGTTATTATTCTTTAATATTTTAATATAATCTTATATCCTCTTTTTAATAGATTTTATATACTAGTACTTAACTAATATTATAATATACTCCTAGTATCTCTATTTCTCCCCCCTCTTCTCTTACTACTATACTTTTATTATATTACTTAAGTTATATTAGCTAAGTATTACTTAGATAGATTAACTATTTCTTATAATAAAGTAAAGGAAGAGACCTTCCTTAATTATACTAATATTATATATCTTATTATAATCTTATAGTATTAATAGTATTCTAGAATATATTAGTATTAATTATAAAGATTTATAAGTATTTTATTACTTATTATAATAAAGGTATTAATTCTAATCTTAGAGATATTTTATAAATATAATTAATAAAGTATAATATAATAAATTAAGTAAGGCCTTAGTAGTAAATAAATAGGTAATTTAAATTAGTAGTTAAAGTAAGAGGTATAATAGTAAAGTAATAAGGAGGGGTTACTTAGATAATAGATAGAGTAGTTAAGTAAGAGTTAAAGTAATATTAGAAGTAATATAATAGTTAAGATTATTAGTATATAAAGATAAGATATATTTATTCTACTTAAAACTATTAATACTAGTAAGGGGTAGTATAAAGCTTTACTAATACTATAGTAATAATATATAAAGACTAAGATAAGCTAGAATAAGTAAAGGCTATAAATTTTAAGGGGCTATTATTAAGGGGTAGAGTTATAGTCTATAAACTCCTTTTATTATAAGAGTAAAGTATTTATATTTAATAGCTATAATAAAAGATAGTAGAATTACTAGGGTTATAAATTAAGTAAATATTATAAGGAGATTAAAGTAATTACTTATAGAATCTTATAGATTTATAACTAGATATCTATTAAGGTTAAGTAAGTAGATAAAAGAAATAAGAGTATTAGAAAGAAATAGAATAAATAAGTAGATAAGAATTATAAGAGAGGTTATAAGTAATATTAATAGTAAGTTAGAATATTTATTATTTATCTTAAATAACCTATTTTAACTAGTATACTAGTAGACTACTAAGTATTATAAGAAACTCTTTAATCTATTATATCTTTACTTTAAACTCCTTTAAAAATAAGCTTTAATTATAAGTAAGTAATTTATATAATTAACTATCTAATAATACCTACTAACTAGTAGCTTATCTATTAGAATAATATTAATATAAATAAACTTTTTAAATAGATAGAATATATCTTAGAAGTAGACTTAGATAATATAATAGAGGATAAGTTAGATAATATAATAGGGGATAAATAAGAACTAGATAAATTAGTTAGAATTATACTAGAGGTATAAATAGGTAAGAGTAAGATTAAGAGTAATATAAAGTAAGTAGAAGGTATAATAACTAATCTTAAGTTAAGTAGATTTTACTAAAAAGGCTTAATAAGAATTATAAGTAATAGGTTATATAAGAAGAAGATAGTAGTACCCTTTAAGTAAGAATAAGATAACTTTAAGCTTATAATACTAGAGGTAAAAGTCTTATATAATTAAAGCTAGGCTCTTTTCTAGAAGGCTTTAAGAATACTACTTATAATATATTTATTACTTAATACTATACTAATCCTTAAATAGAAGTAGTTAAAAGGTATTAAACTTAAAGACTATTAGATAAATAGAATTACCTAAGCTATTCTACTTAAGAAGAAGGGTACTAGCTTAATATTATATAATAAAATAAGCCTTAGAAAGATACTTTAACTTCTTAAGTTTATAATTAAATATTAAGTATAAGATAGTAGTTTAATATTAATAGTAGTACTTCTAGCTATTATCTAATAATAAGAGGTTAAGATTAATAGATAAGTAGTTTAAGATATATTTAAAGTTTTAATCTATTATAATAAAAGCTATATCTATCTAGATACTAAGAAATTACTAAGGCCTAATAATCTTAATTAATATAACTTTATTCTTATAATATATAAGATCTTATAAAGTAAATATTACTAGTATACTATATTTACTAAACTATATTATATTATTATATAAAAAATATATAATTAATAATATAATAATAGATAATAATAATAAGATAGTTAACTTTAAATCTAATAATTAAAAGATAATTAAAGGCTTAAGGCTTAACTACTACTCTCTTTATAATATATACTTTATACGCGTTATAATAGATAAAGTATATAAGATATATAATAAAAACTAGACTTAAGAGACTATATTTATAATAGTAAGGTATTAAAGTATCTTTTACTTTAAAATACTATTTTAGAATATCTATTAATCTATTACTACTATATTTATATTTATTAAGTATCTACTCTTTAACTTATAAATATATATAAAGTAGATAAGTACTTTTATAAAGAGATTATATAAATAATCTAGATAACTTTAATTAGTAGTAGTATTTTATTAATAATAAATAGGATAATAGAGTAAATTTTAAAGATTAATTAAAGAGTTCTTATAAATAAATTATATAAATAATATTAAAGGCTATTATAATAAATTAAATATTAAAAATACTATTTAATAGATAAGTAATTATAGTAATTTCTAAAGTAATAAAGATAGTATTAATAGAATATAATCTTAATACTACTTTAATATATAAGATACTTTCTAATTTTAAAGTATATCTAGATAGGTAAGAAAAAGGTACTTTAGTAAATAAGTTAGAATAGTAGATTATTAGAGAATAGTATTAAGAACTAAGTAAGAGAAATATATATATTATATTAGTAATAACTAGAATATATATATATAATAGATAATAAGTAAGTATTTAATTAAAGAGTAAATTATTATATATTAAGTATTAAAGGAAAAAAAGAGCGCTTAACTTCTAAGTATAATAATAGGTAGGTATAATAAGGAGTTAAAGATATAATTTAAAGAGAATTATATAAGTATAATAAGTAAAACTTAGGTAAATAGAAAGAGAATTAGATTAGAATACTAATATTATATCTAGATATATAAGATTTAAGTAGAGACCTTTAAAGGTATAAAGTCTAATAAGAGGAGTAATTAAATTAAAGTTATTCCCGCCTTTAAGAACTTTAAGAGGGTTATAGATAAGCTACTAATATTATTATTATAAGTAGAGGTAGCTAGAAAGAAAGAGTATAAGTAGTTAATAGAGGAGGTTAATATATAAGATTAAATAGATAAGAGGTAGGTAATCTAAATAATTAGTTAAATAAGATTAAATAAGGATATACTAGTAAAGAAGGAGTAATAAAGTTAATATAAGTTATAAATAGTAGAAGTAATCTTTAATTAAAGGATATAAGATAATTATATAAAGATATAAGGGCTAAGTATTAATAGATAATCTTAGTATTTTAATACTATTAATTAATACTTTAAAAGAATATAATTAATATCTAATTTAAGAGCTTATATTATAATTAAGATTAATACTAACTACTTATAATTATTTCTTTAAAGAATATTCTAGATATATAACTTAAGATTATATAGTAGTAGGAAAATATAAGTTAAGTTATATTAAAGTAAGTAAGAGTTTTATTATTAGATATAAAGAATACTAGTAATTATAATATTTATATATAAGTAGCTATTATAAGTATAAAGATAGAAATAAAGATAGTTATAATTAATTATTATAATATATCTACTACTATTAATATCTAAATTATAAGTAATAATAATACTAAGTAGTTATATAATTAGAATTATTATAGTAATCCTCTTACTTACTACTATATTAACTAATAATAATAGCTTTAAATAGTTTATAAATTATTATAATATAAGGATACTAGATATAAGATAAATAGTTAGGAAAATTAAATAGAATATTAATAAAGTTATAATTAAAATACTCTTTTATAATAATATCTTCTAACTCTTATATAATTAATAGTAGAGGTATTATAAGTTTATATATTAAATAGTTAAATATTTTATAAAGAGCTAACTAGAATTAATTAGTAAAAGTAGTTATAAGATAAATATTAATATATAACTAGATAGTAAGATTACTAGTATTTTACTTATTAACTTTAATAAGGTATTAAAAGTATTAATTATTAAAGCTCTTTATAATAAGAGTCTAATTCTATTAAAGAAAGGTAGCTTATTTTATTATATTTATAAAGAGATATATTTTCTTATTTATATAAGTATTATACTACTTAAAATCTTATATTATTTCTAGGTTATACTTAAGGATATTTACTAGTAGATTATATCCTCTTATAATCTAGATAGATAGCCCTTTAAAAGGGCTAGATATTATATAATATAAGAGATTTAAATTATAAATCTAGAATTATATTATATATTATATTAAGTAATAATTATAATAGCTACTAACCCTTAGAAGATATAAAGACTAGATAATCTTAGAAGTAATTTAAGATATAATCTCTTCTTAAAAAGTAGGGATAATATAAAAACCTAGTAGGAGGCGCTACTAGATAGCTTTAATATTAAGGTTATAGTAATAAAGAGAAATATTATCTACTTAAGTAATATTAAAGTACTTTAAGTAGTAGTATAATAATTTAGATATAAGTTCTATTACCTAGTTAATATATAAGTATTTAGTTATAATATTAAGGTTAATAGAGATATATTATTATTATAAGAGTAGGATATATTATAAGTTTATAATAGGATATAATATAGTATTATATTTAATTAGTTATAATAATTTTAAGAGAATAAAGTAATATAAAGTAATATTAATATAATATTATCTAGCTTAATCTTAGCCTTTTTAGAATAATAAATAAGAGTTATATTATATTAGATAAGTAGAAGAGTAGTAATATTAGATTAGAACTTATCTTAAAGTATTACTATTATAATTAGATCTAGTAAGACTTATAACTACTAGTAAAGAACTATTAGAATATAAATACTTTAGTATAATAATAATAATAATAATAGATTAATAATATAATATTTAAAGTAGTATTCTAGGTTATATAATTTAATAGATAATTCTAGTAATCTACTTATTTTAAGAGTTAATATAAATTAAGAAAGATATTAAGTTAACTTAGTAAAGAATATTAGAGTAGTATATTATACTAGAAGATTATTTATAAATATAATAGTTTAATAGTAAATTATAATAATCTAGTATATTAATATTTCTTAATAATATTACTTATAACTTACTTTATTAATAATTTAGACTTATCTTAGTAATTATATAATAGTAAAGTAAAAGAGAGATTACCTTAATAAATAGAGAGGGTTTAAAAGAATAAAGGTTTATTAAGGAAAAAGTAGAGGATAATAAAGAATATATATAAGACTAGTATTTATATATATAAATAAATTATAATCTATTAAAGTATTATATTTATAAAGTTAAATATATAAGTAAATAATTAAAGATAAGATTTATTAATAGAGATATATATTATCTAGTAATATATTATATATATTAATTTTACTAGTAGCTTAATTAATTCTTATATTAATAATAGTTAATCTAGGTAATTATATTAAAGAGTTACCTTTTAAACTCTAAGATTTATACTTATACTTAAATCTTAATATTTTAGTTTTTATTTTTAAGATAATAGATAAATAATACTTTACTTAAGTAAATATAACTATATTTAATATTTAAAAAGCTTAAATAAAACTTAATATTAATTTAATAGATATTATATTATAATATAAATTAAATATTAGATTTCTAGCTTAAATATTAATTATATATTATAAGGTAGAAGGATTATAACTTATTAATAATAGATAGAAGGATAGATAAAATTATAAGTATAAAGAGGTTAAATATATAAGTTATAAGGTAATAGTATAAATTTTAGATAATAATATCTTATAATAATAGTAGAGTAACTTAGATAATCTACTTAAATAAGGTAGTATAATATAATAATAAGTAATTAAAGAATAAAGTATATAATCTAACTTAGTATAATTAGGAGCTTAATATATCTTTCTTTAATATTAAAAATAGTAGATATAAACTACTACTAGAATACTAGTAATAGAATAGATATAATTAAAGTATAAACTAATCCTCTTAAATAGGATATTATATAAGGGTAAGGTTAAGGTATAATATAAAGGGCTTATAAAGAACGCGTTTATCTAAGATTAATATTAGAGTATTATTTAAAGGGGAGAAGGAATATATATTATAAGATTAATATAATATTAGTAATAGACTTATAAATTAGAGTAAGGTAGATAATAGTTATAATATATATTATATAAAAGTAGTTACTAAGATAGAGGAAGATACTCTTACTTATAATTACTTAGTATATAATAACTTACCTTATAAAGGGTAGAAAGATTTTACTTAATAGATTAAGAAGTAGTTATATATAATAGATAGAATAATATAATAGGTAAATCTTATTTATTCTAAGTTAATAGTATATATAAGTATAGAAATACTATTAATATTAATAGGCTAATATAATAAGCTTATAAAACTTTATAAGTTAATACTTATTCTAAGCTATTATAATTATTTTATATTACTAAGTAACTTAGATAATAAATTAACTCTAATTAAAGATATAAAGTTTTAAGCTATTATCTTTCTAAGAGTTAGCCTTAAATTATACTTCTTATATTTAATATAATAGTAGATTATTATTTATAATAGCTTAACTTTAAGTTATAATAAATTACTAGCTTAATAGATAAGATATATTACTTATATAAGTCTTAGTAAGTATATATTAAACTTAATATATACTTTAATTTAAATACTAGTAGAGATATATATTAATAAAACTCTTAATAAGGATAGATAGGAAATATTAAGTATAAGTTATAAGGATATAAAAGGTAAGTTAGAGAAGTTAATTATTAGAGTACTTAATAATAGCTCTTAAGTATAAGTAGAATAGAATACTAGGGTTAATAGCGTATTATACTAGATATTAAAGCTAGTAGGAATAGTATATATATTTAAGAGGATATATTAAAAGGTAATATATAATATAATAGAAGTACTCTAGCTTATAATTTAAGTAGATAGTAGGTAATACTACCTTTCTAATAACTCTAGATAAACTTATATACTAGGTAAGGTAAGAGTTTAATATAAAAAGTATTAGATACTCTTAGAGATATATTTAGTAATAAGGCCTCTATTAAATTTTTAGTATTAATAGATATCTTCCCTCTTACTTAAGAGTAAGAATATTACTAGGTAACTATAAATCTAAGTATAAATAAGATAACTTAAGTAACTTTAAGTAGCTTAATTAAGTAAAATTATATAATATAATTACTTCTAGCTTAAAATCTTAGAGTATTTTTTATAAATAATTTATATAATTATAAGAGTTTTATAAATTAAGATAAGTAGAGTAATTTAGATTATTTATAACTAATATAATTTCCTTAAGGATTAAAGTAGATACTCTAAAATTAGTAGAGGTAAATTCTTTAGATTTAAGGTAGATTCTTAGGAATTAAGGTAGATTATCTAAAATTAATAGAGGTAGATTCTTTAATATTAATATAAATTCTTAAGGATTAAAGTAGAAACTCTAAAATTAATTAAAGTAATAATTCTAGAATTAAGATTAATTCTTCTAGGAATTAAGGTAGATTCTTTAGAATTAAGGTTAATTCTCTAGGATTAAGGTTAATTCTCTAGGATTAATAGAGGTAGGTTCTCTAGAATTAAGGTTAATTCTCTAGGATTAAGGTTAATTCTCTAGGATTAAGATTAATTCTCTAGGGTTAATAGAGGTAGGTTCTCTAGAATTAAGGTAGATTCTCTAGGATTAAGGTTAATTCTCTAGGATTAAGGTAGATTCTTCTAGGAATTAAGGTAGATTCCTAGAAGTTCTAAAATCTCTAAGTCTTTTTACGCTAGTAATTAAGATTAATTCTAGAGAATTAACTTTAATTATATTAAATATTAATACTATTTCTTTAATAAACTAATAGAAATTACTTACTTAAGAGATTTAGTAAGAATTAAGCTAATTCCTAGGTATTATAATATTAGACTTTTTATCCTAGAAGTAAATAAGAATATTATCTAGATAAATAATATATATAATATTAAGTAGTTCTACTAAGGCTTTATTAATATATACTTAGAATAAAGTAGATATATTAATAAGTTTAAAAGGTAGGGTTATATATTTAAAATAGTTATACTTTATATAGAATATAATCTTCTATTTATTATCCTTTCTTATTTATAAGTAATAATATATATTCTTAAAATCTAACTTAGTTAAGTATTTAATACTAATTAATCTTATTAATATTTTATTAATTAATAAAAGTAGATAGTAATTCTTAATTATAATCTTATTAAGTATCTTATAATTAATATATAAATATAATATTCTATTCTTTTTTAATATAAAAAGAATTAGTATACTTATTAAACTTATAAAATAATAAATCTACTTATTTTCTAAAGTCTACTTAAAGTACTTCTTTAATATATATAACTCTTTCTTTAATAGATTATAAAGTAGATTAAAAGGAGGTTCTTTATTCCCCTTTATATTAATTATATAATTATATTATATATAAGCTAGTAGCGCCCTAATATTCTTAGTTAAGAAGATATCTTAGAATTTCTAAAATTCTAGAGAGAGCTTAACTTTAAATAGTAGGCTTTTATTACTTACTCTTAAGTATATTATAATAAATATAATACTATTAAACTACTCTTTTAAGGCTTTAATAGTATTAAAGTACTCCTTAATATTACTTTTTTTAATAGGGAATTACTAGTTTTATATAAGTTAATCTACTTAAGGATTTTATTCCTCTAATTATAAATACTTAAAGTAGAAGTTATAATTAAGATTTATTATTATATAAAAGATACCTTTATAATATTATATAATACTATTAGAATTAATAAGTTTAATTTTTCTTATATAAGAACCTAGTAATAATATTAGATTCTTAACTCTATTATATAAGATATTATTAGAGCTAGAATCTATTTTCTAATTCTACTCTTTTATTAAGTATATATTAATATAATTAATATCTACTCTAGAGTTAATTAATATAATAAATTCTCTTTATAAGCTTTTAAGCTCTACTTATATTATAATAATAAGTTATTATATCTACTTCTTCTCTTATATTATAATAGTAGATATAATTATAATACTTAAGGGTTTTTTAAATTTAAGTCTTTCTTAACTAGCTTATTACTAGATATCTTATTAGTTATAAGCTTATTAGTTATAATACTTATAATTATTAATTTTATACTTTAATAATCCTTAATTATATATCCCTCCTTCTAATAATTATAATATTTAGTAGTAGAAAGGTTAGGTTAAGGTCTTTAAAGAAGGTATAATAATATATTAATAGTACTTTATCCTTCTTACTTTATATATAAGCTATTATCTCTTTACTCTTAGAAATTTCCTCTTCCTCTTTAAGGATATTAACTTCTAGTAGAAGTATTATTACTTTAATCTTTATATATAAATAGTATTATATAAGGCTCTAATTAAGTTATTAATATAATAAGAGTATCTTTTATCTCTAGGATATTAGATTATATTATAAGTTAATTATAAAGATCTTTATATAACTTATTTAAAAGGTTATTATAAAGTATAAACTCTATTAATAGCTTAAGTTATCTTTCTAACCTAGTAAGATAATTTATAAAGTTTATAATCTTTTAATATTCCTTTTACTTTACTTTTAAGTAGTACTTACTAGTTATTAAATATTAATTTTAAGGATCTTCTATTTAATCTATTAAGAAATTATTAAAGTATTTCTAAGACTATTTATCTATTAATATATCCTTTATATACTTATATTATATAGCTTTAAAGTCTAGGGTTATATATTATAATATATATTAGATTTTTATAAAGTTATTAAGAAAATAGGTTATACTTATTTTAATTATATTAATTATATTATTAAACTATTCTTAATATTCTTATATTAACTTTCTATTATATATATATAAGTCTTATAATCTAAGAATATAAGTTTTATATTAAAGATACTTTAATTCTAATTCTTCTACTAATAATAAGTAATACTAATAATCTACTTAAGTAGTATTATTAGTATATATTTCCTACTTTAACTCTTATAAATATTATTATAAATCTTATATTTATTACCTCTTAAAGACTTCTTCTTTAAGTTCTTATATCCTTTATAATAGTACTTCTTAAGTTTTAAGTAATAGGGATTAGATTTATATATCTAGTAGCTACTCTTAAATAGTTAGTTATAATTATAATATATCTATTATTAATTTATTAATTAATTCTTAAGACTTACTTTCTTTATAAGCTTAATCCCTTATATTTAAGTAGGTTATTTATACTAGTAAACTAACCTTTTTACCTTATACTTATAATAACCCTTCTCTACTTATCTTACTAATAGTTAGGCTACTACCCTTAAATAGAATAAAGTAATTAGATTATAAAGGTATTATATAATAATATAGCTATTAAGTACTATAAATAATATATATATATAAAACTCTCTATTTTTTTTAATAGTAAGACTAATTACTACTCTTTTATTTAAGGGGAATTCCCTCCTCTATATATTATAAGTAAAGGGGTAGTATAATACTACTATATACTATAAATACTATATTAATAGTAGTACTATATTTCTAACTAGTCTTTATAATATTCTTAAATCCTATAATCTATTTATATAATATTATCTACTTAATATTATACTAGCTAATATTAATATTAATAGTATATTTCTTATCCTTCTTCTAACCTTTTTATATAAGAGTTATCTTAATATTAATAAGAAAGTAGACTAATTCTTTTTAAAAGGTATTTACTATTACCTTCTTTTTAGTATTAAATTTAAGATTATATATACTACTATTTCTAGCTATCTTAGATCTACTAATAGTATAAATATAATTATATAAGTTATATTCCTCCTCTTTAAAAAATACTCTTTTAAACTATATATATTCTATTATTAGTTCTACCTCCTCTTCCTTACTAGATATAAAAGGAGTTTATACTTAGGTACCTTATAATATAAATAGGAGAGGTATTAATAAGGATAGTTAGATAGGTAAAGGTATATAAGACTCCTATTATAACTCCTATTATAACTCCTAGATCTTAGAACTTACCTCCTTTAATAGTAATAAGATAAGAGTAGTTATAAAATAAAGAAGTTTAACCTCTACTACCTTAATAGTATATTAACTAGATATATAAGGTTATTAGTTAGAAAGCTCTACTACTATAAATATACTACTAGAAGTAAGCTACTTAAAGGCCTTTTTATATATAACTATTATATAATAGCTAGATATTATTAGAAAGTCTAAAATACTAAAGAATAAATATATCTAGGCTTTAGAATTACTTAATTAAGACTAATATAATTAGAATATAAGAGTAGGGATTTATAAGATATTTTAGTATAAGGACTAGGCTTAGATTTTATTAATAAAGCTCTATTATAAATTAAAGTAAAGTTTAAAAGTAATAAAGAAGAGGGTAAGGGACTAATAGATACTAGACTACTATTTATTATTATAGTACTAGATCTAAAAGTTTTATTTATTTTTAAGCTATTTAGTAATAAATATTTATAAGAAGTTATAGTTATAAGTAGTCTATATATTCCTCTAACTAGTTTAAAGTAATACTACTAGGTTAGTATATTACTAATATTTTTATATTTAAAGTAGATAGTAAGTATCTAGAATAGTAGAAAGGTATAATTAATAGTTAGATAAGAAGAAATTAGAGTAAATAAGCTTAAGTATAACCTTAAAGCTTCTAAAAACATTCTATTAAATATAGTAGTAACTATATTAGTTAGAGGTAGAAGAATATAAGAATCTAGTAGAGGATACTTATTAACTCTTAGAGTTACTATTCTCTTAGTTATAGAATAATTATAAATATTCTACTATATAAAACTTTATATATATCTAAGAGTAGTAAGACTAGTTAATTTTATAATATTAACTCTAATAGATAGTATCTACTATACTATTAAATTAATAGCTAAGGCGAGAATAGTAATAAAGGTACTAATACTTACTACCTACTTAGAGAAAGGATAATATTACTCTAAGGATAGTAATAATATACTACTAGATATCTACTTAGCTTTTAAATACTAAAGAAGATATATTAAACCTATTAGTTTATAACTTATAAAGTTATAAATAGCTATATTATTTAATAGATATAAATTTAAATAATAATAAATCTAGGTAGCTTAGTAGATATATACTATAATAGATACTAGTAGATTAGATAGGTTTTATAGTAAGATTATTTAATATTTATTTAATAATTTATATAAGTCTAGTTATATACTAAGCCTAATTTAAATTTACTTAAATATAAACTATTACTACTTAGCCCTACCTATCTAGGATTTACTTATAAAACCCCTTTTAGTAATTATCTATTTATCTATATTATTAATAATAATATACTATAAATATTAATTCTAATAAAGAACTTATATATATAACTACTCTAGCTCTTCTTATCCTTAGTTTATATTATATTAGCTAAGTCTTATATTATACTTATATCCTACTAGTTAAGTATTAGAATAAGGAGTAGAGTCTTAATAATTTCCTACTTAAGTAAATAAGGTAGATATTTAGATTTACTAAGAATAAGATATATTAATTACTTACCTATTTTAACCTTAAAAGTATTAACTAGTAATATAGTTATTAGCCTAGCTTAGAGCTCGCTTTATATCTTATTCTAGTAAAATTCTTATACCTATATCCTTTATATAAGTTATTAATAATATTTAACTAGTCTCCCTCCTTTATTTCTATTATAATTAATAATATTCTTAAGTACTTATATAATTATTATAATCCTATCTTATACTAGTATCTTATTCTTAAATATAATAGGATCTAGAGGTATATAAGGGTAATTAAATACGTAGGTAAAATATATAAGAGGTTTATAGTTTAAGGGTTTATTAATAGAATATTTTAGTACTTCTATTAATTAAAAGAAGACTAGAGGTTCTTCTACTTTATATATAAAAAGGTATATAATATAGTATAATTAGGGGTAATATACTTAGATAATCTAATTAGTATACTATATAACTTATTTAAAGGAAAGGTAAATAATTTAATAATACTATAAACTTCTAGTATATAAGACTAGTTATATTAAGTATTCTAGGGGTAGTAAGTTCTAGATCTATTTAGTAATAAAGCTTATAAGTATATAGAATTTATTATATTACTATATATAAGCTACTTAAATATATAAAAGAGAAAGTTTAATAGAAGAATAACTAGTATATAAATTACTATTAAGTATAGTTTTAAGATAATATAAATACTTTAAGTAATAAATACCTTTAAGTATAAAATAAAATTAGGGCTAATATCTATTAGTAATATCTATTAGATAGTAGTACTATTAATAAACTATTTTACCTATTTATAAGGCTAAAATATAATATCTAGTTAATTTAGAATAAAGCCTTTAATAATCTACTAATATTTATTAGTAATTAACTCTACCTAATAATTACTTAGATATATTTCTTTATATTAAGCCTTATAATATAACTAAAGGGATTATAAGCTTATAATCTATATATAATTACCTAACTCTAATACTATAATACTATTAATTTATAAACTATATTACTAATTAAAAGCTCGTTATTAAATTTAAGTTATAGAGAAGCTTATAAAGATAAGTTATAAATTAGCTTAAATCTATAATATATATAAGAAATATAAGAAACCTACTCTTATTAAGTAATATAACTTATTTATATAATTACTATAAAATAGTAAGTATCTTATAAGGCCTTATTTTATTATTCTTACTTAAAGTTTCTACTTCTATATTCTATTTAGTTTTTCTACTTCTTATTCTAAGATATCCTAATTCTAAGTCGCTTAAATATTAGGGGTTTATACTAATAGTTATTCTATTATTTTATATTATTTTATATATTAGAGTTATAAAATATACCTAAGTATTATATCTACTAGTCTTATAATATTCCTACTATATATTATTAACCCTGTCTTTACTAAGCTCCTTATTAACTTCTATATAAAAATCCTCTATAATATTTCTCCTTTACTTACTATTATTATTATTACTTTTAAAGTCTCTACTATTACTTACTTAATTTATATCTTTAATACTATTAAGCCTATTAATATATAACTATACTATACTTATAACCTTTTTATTAGATATCTAGAGATAGCTTAATATATTATTATTTATAAGGATAGTAAGACTAATCTTACTAGTAATATTTTCTAGTACTTTTTATATTTATTCTATTTCTTTACTTAAGTACTATTAATATAAGACTTAATTTATATAAAGCGTTTAAATAAGGTCCTTCTAAGCCCCTATTTACTTTTATAATAGAGTTATAAAAGCTTATAACTCCTTATAAAGTATATTTAATATATTATAAATCTATTATATTCCTTTAATTAAATATTTAAGTTCCGCGTTAGTATTAAGTTACTACTTATAAATAAGTTTTAACTTCTTAATTAAGGCTAGGTTCTAAGTACTAGTTATTATTAATATATTAATATTAGTAAGTAGAGGGGCTTAAGTACTACTTATTAATATAGGCCTATTAATACTTATAAGTATTATTACTAGAGTTATTATACTATAGAATTTAAAGAATTTTAAACTTTACTTTATAAAATTAACTAAAATAGTAGCTATATTCTAAGTTAGATAAGACCTTTATATTTATTTAAGTCTTTACCTATCCTTTTATAACTTTATCCCTCTATTCTTTTTCTTATTCTACTATTATAATCTTTATAACTAATAGATAGTACTATTAATAGAGTTAGCTTTATCCTTAAGATTACTCCTAATACTAATACTACTCTAGTAACTAGTATTACTCTAGGATTAAGGACTTAGGCTTTACTACTAGTAGGGGGAACCTTTTAATATAGTACTTATACTAGAGGGTAATAGTAATATTATTATAAATAAGAGTAAGATATATAAGCCTTTTAAGGAGGAGTCTTATTTATTATTTTCTTTATAAGAAGGAATTTTATTAGAACTAGTATTCTCTATTTCTCTTATAACCTTTTTACCCTAGTAAATAGAGAGTATATCTTATCTAGTATTATAATCTTATATTTTCTCCTTCTTATCTTTTATATCTTACTTCTTTTTATATTTTCTAGCTTAAACTTTATTAGCTATTAGTTACTACTAATCTAGTATTTATATAAGATTATTATTAGTTATTATATACCTATATCTCCTATTATATTCCTTCTTATACTTATACTATTTAAGTAGTACTACTACCTTTTATTAATAAATATTCTAAGAGTAGGAATAGTAGGTATATATCTTAAAGTCCTATTATATATCCTTCTACTATAAATTTATACTAAAAAGTCTATATATATCTACTTTAATAAGTATATAATTAATAAATATTATTATCTCCTTAGTATTAAGAAGTATTCTTTTATATATACTTTATCCCTTTTACCTACCTCTCTTATACTTCTTATTATAACTATCTAATTATAAGATATCTAAGCTCTTAGTCCCCCTTCTCTTATACCTCCTTAAATACTATAATAGCTTTATATTATATAGCCTAGCTTTCTTATAACCTTTCTCTTTATAAAGGGACTTTTATAAGGTAAGTTAGGAGGAATATAAGAGAAGGATATTATTATTATTAAGAGGTTCCTAGAATATAAGAGATATATTTATATAGAGGCTAGTAATAATATCTTCCTATTAATTATATAGATATATAGTAATTATATATTTATCGCGTTATATTAAGATCTTTAGTTATAAGGATATAAAAGGAGGATCTAGCGTACTAGTAATAATAATAGTAAAGGTACTAATACCTAAGATATTCTTAAAAGACTTTAAAGTACACCTAGGAGGTATATAATAACTATTTATAATAGTAGAGGAAGGTTATAAGAGGGATAGAATAGATATAAATATAAGTAAGTAATAGATTAACTATAAAGGATATTAGAATAATAGCTAAATTAGGCTATTATTTATATTAAAATAGTAATTTAATAATTAAATTACTAACTTAATAATCTATATAATTAGTAAATACTATAGCCTGATATAGCTATCAACTATTAAATAATATTGAATAATCGCTTGAAATCGGGACTGTAAAACCTGTCTATTAGCTTTGAACAATGTGGTAAACCAGGACAGGACCGAGTTCAGCGTTATATTATGCGGCCAATCTGGTCGAGCGTGACCATCGTGGTGTTTTAAAACAAGGACCGCAGCGATGAGAGATGTAAGGCTAGCAACGAAGGCGATGAGCTCGATGGTCCACCATCCATAGAGGAAAGTCTCCCACGCCGCCGATCTAGGTGGTCGCGCTGGGGTACCCTTCGGCAATGGCTCATCCAGCGATCTTGGATGGAGTTCGTTTTCTCTATAGACTTTCGTTATCTTGTGTTCGAATGAGTGGGATAGAGCTAGGTTTATAGTCTGGCCTTTTATGTTCCGGTCTTGAGATATATCGATCGACAAGGCTGAAGCGGGGTCAATTTCCGTGTGCGGCCAGCCAACATCATGGCGTTGTCCTTTGCATCAGAGTCGGGGCCGTCATGGTCTCTCGCCCAATCTTCTTATCTAGCCGCCCATTCATCTCCACCTAAGACGCTGTTCTAGTGTAAATAGGGCTATATACCTGTTCCGATGTAACATCAATTAATTGGCACCGCAAAGCCCCGCGCTAAGAGGGCTGAAGGTGACACCATGCAGATCCAAGGCGGAGGGTTGACCGCATTTCGCTCCTCTTCCTTCAATGCGCAATCTTTGACTGAGGAGACTTGCGAGGATGGCTGACCTTCAGAGGCCGCTCCGTCTGCTCTCCCTAGGTATATGGAGTCATGCGTCATCTGCCCGACGAAAGCGCTGACGATGCTCAGATGGAGGAGGAGTCCGGGGCCTCTCGACCCTCTATATACTAAGAAGCATCATGGTCGGCTTGAGCGAAAAGGCTGGGCTTGACGACGATTCGCAACTTCGTCCTTGTGAATATTTCGATCTCATCGCTGGTTCGTCCACAGGTGGGTCAGTAACAAGCATTCTATGCTGTGACCTGTACTGATAGTCACAGTCTGATCGCTGTCATGCTTGGGACGCTTCGGATGGACATCCAAACATGTATCGATGAGTACTTGAAGTTGGCTCCTGAAATATTTCCCATCGAAGGTCTTATACGAGGGAGCAAAGGCGGACAACTTGCCAACGGAATACTCGGCAAAGACCGCTTCAACCCCAAGCCTTTGGAATTGGCAGTCAAGAGGTTAGTGAAGAAGTATTTGGGGGAAAGAAATACAGGGGGCGAGGAGACCCTTTTCGGATTTGAGGCTTCCAAGCTTAAAGAGGACCGGTCGTGTCGCGTGTAAGTTATGCTCTTGCGCTCCAGACTATATTCGTCGACTGATGGATGGCAGATTTGTATGCGTAAAATCTGTGAAGAATGGACGGAATCGCCGTTTCCGAAGCTATAAGAGCCCATGGGACGTCTGTGATGATTGTCCGATCTGGCAAGCATGCTGGGCGACCTCCGCTGCACCCAACTTCTTTCCTCCTATGAACATTGGAAGTCCTCCGGCCGCATACGTTGATGGAGGTATGGGTTACAACAATCCGATAAGGGCGTTGATGGACGAGGCTGCGCACATATGGCCATCAAATCGAAAGTATGGTTGCATCGTCAGCGTTGGGACTGGAGTCCCGATCTCTAAGGACGTTGGGAAGGGTATCGTGCCGCTCTTGGCCAAGGTCATAGAGATGGCTACAGATACTGAGACCGTTGCTAGAGAATTCGAGGAACAGATGAAATTTCAATACGGCATTGAACAGAAGGTATACTTTCGCTTCAATGTACAGCATGGCCTTGAGCACGTCGGTCTAGAAGAGTGGAAGGAAATGGATAGGACGAGATTGGCAACCGAGGATTATCTGGCAATTGAATGGGCCAAGGTAGCAGCATGTTCTTCACGGATCTTCGATCCGAAGAGTGCGTGAGACCCTTTGAATTGAGGCCTATTTTGCAAGGAGAGAATTTCCTCAAAGCAATGCTAATGCACAAATCGCATTACAGCTCCTGCTCTTCTTCCTAGTGATGAGGACACAAAGTCAAAGGATCATAGTAGTAAGTGTGACTGGGAGCCTTTCGTAGATAAACCCGACTGAGATGGCGTAGTAGTCACAAAAGAGGAACTTGAATGCATGCAATCCCTCTGGCCTGGGGGAGTCGATTATGAATCTCAGAAAGATCAGAATCCGCCACGTGAAAACAACACCTGTCAGTGGGCCCTCCAAAACTCGAAATATATCGAATGGCGCGATATTGACACAAAGAAGCTACTCTGGATTTCTGCCGATCCTGGTTGCGGGAAATCCGTCCTTGCTCGATATATCATCGATGGTGACCTTCCTAAAGCCATTCCGAATACTTTGATCCTTTACTACTTCTTCAAGGACACTAACCCTGAACAACGGAGCGTAGCCCGAGCGATATCTTCGATGTTACATCAACTATTTGCTTTTCAACCTTGTTTGATTCGGCACGCTTTACCTAGCTATCATAGAATTGGTCCGGCGCTTTCCACGACATTTCCGAAACTCTGGTCAATCTTCACGGCAGCGGCTCTGGACCCACTGACTGGACGTTTGACGTGTGTACTCGATGCCCTTGATGAATGTGCCGAGCAGAAAGAACTGATCGAAGCCCTCGAAAAACTCTGTCTGCAGCATCAACCCCGATTCTCCGAATCGAGGCTCAAGTTCCTCCTCACTAGTCGGCCTTACTTCGACCTCAGAAGTAGATTCAACAAATTACTCCAAGCCTCCGATAACATCGAGCTGGCAGGAAACGACGAATCAGCGAGCATGAAGACGGAGATTGACCTTGTCATCAAGTCTAAGGTTGCGAAATTTGCCTCAGATACTTGCCTCAAAGAGAGTGTTTCGGATCATTTGACGAAAAGACTTCTCAACACAGAAAACAGGACATATTTATGGCTCCGGCTCATATGGGAAATCATCGAGAAGAATCTTTCAGGTACCATCACAGCGATGAACAGACTCATTGATAAATTGCCGTCTGATATACACGATTCCTATGAAACACTGCTTCGGAAATGTCCTGACGCCCCATTTGCGAAAAGAGTGCTACAAGTCCTTTTAGTGGCTTACCGACCATTAACGTTAGAGGAGATTGATCATGCTATCAACATAAATGAGCAGACTTCATCATATGCTGATCTGGAATTAGAAGGATCCACTCATTTGTATGATACACTTCCAAGCCGTTGTGGCCTCATGGTCTCAATTGTCGAATCGAAAGTCTACTTCCTGCATCAGACAGTCAAGGAGTTTTTACTCAATGAAGCTGGTATTAAAGCTTCGGCTGAAAGAACCTGGCAGTGCTCTCTGGACCTAAGAGAGTCTCATCAACTCATGGCAGAGATCTGTCTACGGTCTTTCTGCTTTCCAGAAGTCAAATTGGATGAATTGAATGTATGGAACGCTTTATTTCCTGAGCATGCTCGGGAGATGGAACCAAATGAATACTGCCAAGGCAAAGGATTACTGTCATACAGCGCTATCTATTGGGCAGAGCACTTTCGTGGTCAAAACAATAGCAAGGGTATGAGATTTATTGAACATTGCTTAGAAACTAGCGACTGTGTTTTCAATGTTGGTCGACACAAACATCACGGTACTACCTTCCACGTTGCATCATATAGCGGCCACGAAAAGATCGTGCAGATCATGCTCGACAGAGGAGCTGATGTCAACGCACAAGGCGGAATATATGGCAATGCACTACAGATTGCGTCATGGATAGGTCATGAGAAGATAGTGCAGATACTGCTCGACAGAGGAGCTGTTGTCAACGTACAAAGCGGAATATATGGCAATGCCCTACAGATTGCGTCAACTCGAGGTCATGAGAAAATAGTACAGATGCTGCTAAGTGGAGGAGCCAACGTGAATGCGCAAACTCGAGAGGATCAAACCCCACTGCAGGCGGCGTCATATAACGGTCATGAAAAAGTAGTACAGATACTGCTTGACAATGAAGCTGATGTCAACGTACAGGGAAAACTTGGTAGCGCATTAAGAATAGCGTCAGGCTTCGCTCATGAGAAAGTAGTGCGGATACTGCTTGACAATGGAGCTGATGTTAACGAGCAAGATGAAGATCATGGTAGCGCCCTACAGGCTGCGGCACGGGGGGGTCATTACAGAGTGGTCCAGATACTGCTAAATAAAGGAGCTGGTATCGACGCGCATGGAAGGTGTGGTAGCGCACTACAGGCTGCGGCACGCGAGGGTTATAGGAGAGTGGTCCAGGTACTAACCAATATTCCACGTCGCGAGAAAATAGTGCAGTCACTACTTCACAAAGGAGCTGATGTCAACTCACGCAACGGTTATGAGAATATTATGCAGAGGTTGCTCGACAAAGGAGCTGATATCAACGCAGATGGAAGGTATGGTAGCGCACTCCAGGCGGCGTCTCGCTACGGCTATAAAAAAATAGTTCAGATATTACTCGACAAAGGAGCTGATGTCGACGCGGATGGATGGTATGGTGGCGCAATCCAGGTGGCGGCACACAACGGTCATGAGAGTACAATGCAGATGCTGCTCGACAATGGAGCTGATATCGACGATCTGCAAAGAGCGACATCTCGAGGCAAGAAGAGGGCGCGGCGATTTCTGCCAAATCGTGATGTTGTCAAGCGTGGGAAAAAACGCAAGTTAGACTTCGTCTTACCTCGCTTGTGACGGAAGACGACTGTACACTGTGGACATGTTCTTACTTCTAAGATCAATTCAGAGTATTGTTGACTCCCAAGATTAAATCTTGTCTAAGACTATCCCGAGCCGAACCCATGCTTCATGACGGTATCAAGAATTGCATCTGACATCGTAAAAGGTGAGCCTGAAAAGTCGTCTCAGCATGGATATAGACAAACCATAGGACAGTTGCCCTAGTACAACGTGACACACAACCAATCTGTAAAGCCAGACAAATCAACAACGAACCCAAAACCCCGTGACACAAGCCAACCTCTATCAGCCATAAAGATCCCATTACTGCGTGTCCTTTGAAATACATCACTTTATCAAGCATGACTGTCGTAAGTTCGAGATAGGGGAAATGATACGGTTCACGGGTCGAACTAGCTGACGATAGTTGAAGTACAAGATCTGTTGGATACCTGTCATGGCGTCGCTCCCACAAAGGTAGATCGGTATCACCTGCGCAGGAAAGTCAGTAGTACAATTTGCATCTTCTAGGGAAGAGATAGGGTACCGAGCTTTCTGAATCAGAATCGGACGTAACGGCGCTTAGGGACGTTCCACGATTTTCAAAATCTTGACAAAATCGCAAAAGTACTATACTTTTCTTGAGAGAATCGCAAAACTACTGCACTCGCATCCGGGACCACCAGAGCTCTCTCCGTCTCAGCGGCATCAATCCCCGTCGCCAGGTATGTTCGATTCTTGCAGCAACCTCCAGTATACTGGAAAATCGGGGGATCTTAAGTATTCCGCTATGCGAGTGTAGCAATTCTACAATTCATTTGGGAAAGTGTGGGATTTGTGCAATTTACCGTGGAGAGTATGTTGGTCCCATGGATGTAGCTTGAGATGTCACGGACCGCACGATATTGGACTATTGATGACTTGTAGACGTTCGTCAAAGTGCATTGTGATTTATTTCCGGTCCGGAGTGCTTCGTGAATGATGATCTGGAATTACAATTCCAGCTTCAGAAGCAATTTGTGCTGTTCTTGATCTTATCACGTATGTGAGAGCGGTTGATGTGGGGAAAGGTATCACGCTCATGCCATTGGAGTTGCAGTGAAATGAAAGAAACAGGATACTTGAGAGAGCAGAGAATTATTAATTCTTTATTCCTTGCGTCCCCATGGATCATGAGACCTGATACAGCTGCTTTTGTGGGGATCGTTGGATACAGGGCTTATTTTGGATGTAGACACGTGTTGTCGCTCCTCTTCTTTCTATTCTCCACAAAACTCATCAAACGCCTACACCGTGTCTAGGTACGAAGGCTACCTACTGGTCATGATAAGGGCTCAGGTGAATGTTATCCAAGAACGGAGTATGGTGACCCAAGGAGGTAGATAGCATAAATATTGCTATCTTTGCACGAAGCGCTCACTGAAATTCCTCGCGGTCATTTCACGGATCAGCTAATTGGGTCGTTATCTTCGTCACGCAGCTGCAACTCTAGCCAGCTGGAAGTCACGCAACAGGCAATTGGGATAGCTCTTGCGTGGGCAATGGATTGATCGATGTCAGAAGCAGGGGACTTTGTGAGCCGATATGTTGAACGTGGCTCAAGGTTCACTTTAACGTAACGCTAGCGGCAGCCGTGGTAATTGTGATATGATTTGCGGAAAATTCATTGCAGAATGGAAAAATGGGTGAGGGGATGGAGAGCAATATACTTAGCCGGAGATCAGAGCAGAGAGCCAGACTCATCACGCCTCTGATCTAGAGGAAATTCTGGCATTAAGAAGGTCTGAAGAGTTTCGCACACCATTTTATAAGCAGAGACAGATCACACTGTTTCACGTTCGATTGATTGTCCCAACACTATTCTCACCTCAAATTACACGATCCTCAAACCTACAAAATGGCCACCCCAGTGATACGTATTTGCCATAGATAAGTATCGTTCCAAGTCTCACTACCAATTGTGGGGTACAATTCGTTGACATCACGCACTGATACCTTGAAGCTTATAGCAGTCCCTGATTGGATATCCAGACAAGACACCGCAAGAAATAAAGCAGGCGGACGGTCGAACTTCTTCTGTGGAAATCGTAGGATCGTATCCGCTCCAACGATGGTGTCAGGGATGAGATGGATATTTCCTCTGTCCTTGCTGCAAGCCAGCCACTCCGCCTCGAGTTCGTAGATGATGGAGTCTGCCCATGAAACGAAATGGAGCTCGAAGCCGGACGCGGTCACATTCTGTGGTCCGACATCCATGCGGTGGTTTCTATGCTTGGATGAATCGATGCTAACGAGATAGCAAATTACATCAGGGACCTCTGCATAGGGGTGATAAAACCTGACATATTGTACAATTCGCATACTCATCTCGTCTGTTGAGGTTTTGTCGAAGCCGTACGTATTACATCGACCGGTCTGAATATCACTATCGTCTGGTGCGACCTCAAGCCATGACCCGGATATTCCGTAACACACAGAGTCCTCCCACGTTTCCAGCAGTGGGCGGAAAGATGTCGGTGTGACCTCCGATACGCTGGCGCGAACGCGTAAAACGTTATCTTTCGCGAAGTCTAAGTGCGAAATGCTGATGAGTATTCGCGGTGGTACAAGGTATGGTTTCGAGAACAGCCGAGTTTTATTGTTTCTGCCTGTTGGGGTCCTTTGGGCAAAGAGAACATGATAACGATGAGGGCCAAGATCAACGCTATGGGGTGCGTATTCGAAGACACCAAGGTTCCCAGCTTTCCTTGTATGAGGATTCGTAAGGGGAAGACGATCTTCTTCCGAGGGTAGCTCTGCCTTTACTATCGTCACTGCATTATGCCGATCAAGTGCTTGTTTTGTGATTTCAATTATCGCATGCAAGACTGGTAGAAAAGTCTGCGCCTTCTCAGCCGGGAACTTGCAAATCGTGCTATGATTTGTCGCAGAAATCTGTGTGGCTGTTTCGTTCGACGAATTCAAGACCGCGGAAGACTTATCCACAATCTAGCATATCACATTGTCAGTACTTCAAGCATATGCTCTCTTTGGATAGTTCCATACCAGCTGATTATGTAGCTTGTCAGATTCGTAGAATGTTCGAATGTCGATGGATGGTGATTGAAGCCGCTCAATGGATTGAGTGGAGATATTAGCAAAAATCTCCGAGTTCCTCTCTAGAGGAGCAACAAACTTCGGATTACCCGCAAAGCCGAGTTGGGCAATTTTTGATATGTTGATAACATAAGTATACCAAAAGGCAAGATCCGAGCCTCTATGAGGGACGCCGAGGAACACAAATGCTTGTACCTTATCCCGCAGGTCGCCGTGTCTAGTTGAGCGCTCATGGGCAAGAATCATCATCTATTGTGGTGTCAGATTGGTTTCAGGATAGTAATAGGAAAGCTATGAGAAACCTTCTTAACGACTACACCTCCTAAACTATGAGCGATAAAGAGGATGGGTCGCGCTTTTTCTGAATCCGATAATCGTTGACCGTGTAAGCGGACCAAAAGTTCGCGTGCGACGTCTTCGATATCACTGACAGATTTGCTCAAGATGCCGCCTGAGTTATAACCGTAGGACATGACGCGTATCTGATGTCCATGGCTTTCAAGTTCATGGGGAAGAAAGTCTTGGAGCCAATTCTTTCGGGTTTGAGAATCAGTCCACGTCGACCGCCAACCGCCGCCAAGACCATGGACTGCCACTACACTGAGAGCACATGTCAACGCGTAGTCGGAAGACAGCCTGAATTCAGTACGTACTCTAAGGCATCAGCTACATCCTGCGATAAGTCGTGGAGCGTGAAAAGTCCACAGTCTTCTTCCGTTCTTGGCACTTCCTTATCGCTACCCTTGGATACCTTGGAGGCTTCCGCGGGCTCGGTGCCTTCTGGATCAGTCGATGCTTTGGGCTTCTTTTCCCGACCCCATCTCCTCATCGTTGAAACGGAGATTCTCGGACAAGTGCAAAATGGCAGTGACCTTAATATAGCTGGATTCATATGCTGCTCTGTGTGGACATGCTTGCAGTTCAGGTCTCCTACAGGCTACCGAATCCTTCGCGGCTGAGATTTATTAGTCATCGGAACCTGCAGCTAGTGATGGAGGGGAAGGAGTAGGGCCTTGGCCTGTACCATTAGCTGCCACGTTTCTGTAGATGTTCCGCAGTATCGTTGATATATTGTATCCTGTGGCTAGTTGTCAGTGGACATCTAAAGTGTACGACTTGTAATCAAACCGTCTGTCGCTAAGTTGTTGACCATCACCTTATTTCAGTAACCACACGTGCGACCATTGATAACACAGTCCTTATACCACACCTTCCTAGAATTGCTCTTTCGTGGGTCTGTTGGGCCACGGTAAGAGTGTTCTCCCTCCCCTTGGAATGTCCGGGGATAACCGGACATTCGATTTGCAGATCTATCTATGATATCCTTCAGCGATGAGATGTACCTCGTTGTTGTTCTAGAACACCTAACGCAGCACTAATAGAACTACCGGCGTGCGCCAAAGATATGGTCATTGTTGAATGTATGGGATTGACTAATGATTGTACTCTATTGCATGCGAACATACAATATAAGCATGAACAATTGATCAACTGGTTGTCGCAAGTCTACTTGCGCAATGGTGCATACAGGTAGTTGAAGTACTCCTATAATATGTCTTCAATCTCTCACCGATCCCAAAGCCTTAGCAGGTAATCTCTGGGATCAAGATTTTCCCACTCCCATTCCTTCCCAGGGTTTGCCAAGGGAACTGCCAAGGCCGGGTGCGTCCCTTGCGGAGACCAGCAGCGGTGTGTGTGGGCGGCCCACAATGTGCTGCGGGTGTCTCTGACCGAGCCGTAGCGGGAGTAGGAGATCTGAAAGGGACGGCTTGGCGCAGATCTTCAGCGCAGTTCTTGGCGCCAAGTGTTGAATTCTCCACTGTGTGACGTACCACTGATTTGCCCCGGCTGTTGCGGCCAAATGGCCATGCAGGCTGCCACCACACAACAACGCCACAAGACAATGCGAGAGGGTAATTCCTCGGTTCACGAGAAGTGTTTGCTTTTCCTACAATGCACAAGGGAAGCTATATATTGGGGAATGGCGTTGGACTCGACACGCATTGATCGATCATCCTGGAAAGCCATATCAGGCTTTGACGTGATGTTGCCAAGCCACTGATATAGCTGTAACGGCCGGTCTCCAACAACAGAAAGACCCAAAGAAGCCTTGTTATGGATCTTCGAGCTGGTTAAGGGGCGATCCTTTACGCTCAAGGCGCTCCGGCGGTGAAGTCTTGGGGGACTACATCTGATATGGCTCACTAAGCAAAGCTTGTATCACTTAGGGCCCCTTATGAATCACCACTCGCAGATGAAGCTTTGCTAGAGCCTACTGTTACAAAATGTTGCTAACGGGCCGTATGGAACTATCACTCAGACACAAATTAGCCAAGGTTCAGATTATCAGTTGTCGATATCGTAACAACAAATACGAACAGCCGTCGCAAGTCAGCACTGGCAGCCACGACGGACGCCAGAGTTTTGATAGAAGACAGTCGGATCCTCCATAACGTGGAATGCATCGTTATCATCCATGTCGATGCACCAACATGCACATTCTCTGCACGTTCTGGGGTACGTCCAAGGTCTTGCATTCCATCTTCCAGAATCAAATGCCGGACACCCTCTTGCATGCACCACCTCCGCCTGTCAGCATCGGGTCGTGATGTTGGATGCATTCCACGCGGGCCAACGGATCATCTAGGAGGGCCCATTTCAGGGAGCTGGCTTTTGCATCGTATTCCGAAGCCGCTGACATGACTGTAAGAGTCGATCCCCAACACGTCTCTGATTACTGGCAACGGAATCTATACGAGCAAATCAAGCAACCCACCCCGGGATTGCCAATTAGATTACAGTCTCTCATTTCTCGTGCGACCCACGTAATGCATATCCACAGTGCTTCGAATTGAAGCGCTGCGGCCGGAAGCTGACGTGGTAAAGCTCGGCAGGGAGCGGCTAACCTTCCATCAACTACACGGATATTCGAAGCCGCGACACATTGATCTACCCTCGAACGTTAGCCAGGAGAGAGATCTTCTCTTGATGCCATACATGATGAAGATAGGGGTAGATGGTCCGTGGCTGTGTACTCCCTTTACAGAAAACCCCCGACTCTCTGCACAGTCCTGTCCAATCGATTGAGGAACATGGATCCACTGTAAGCCCAGGCTTCACGCCAAGGAGGCCTGATGCAGGGGGGGATGCCAAGGTGCATGAATCTCCATCCGCCAAATCAGTTGCATCTATTATGTGGGTACACTCGCGATAACAGCAAGGGTGGGCTGCGTATCGGACATTCCGTCTTATCGAATCGATCACGCCATGCTCTCTGGATCGATTCGTTCATTCACCGCACCCTCGGGGTTGGCTCTGTGCAATTCATCAAGGCACAATCGTCTCAGTATTACACAACATCTAAGCCCACAGCTGTCCACATATATTGATGCAGAATCGGCACCTCATTGTAATCCTTACCTTGCTACCGGACGACTCAAGGTACTTGAAGTAAATGCAAGGTAAAGGACTTGGATTACCTACTTATCTCAATGAAGATGTCTCCCTCCAACGTTCACGACTCGAAGGAACACTCCTCCAGCTCTTCTATCCTTCCACTCAGTAAACATGGCTCGTCCTCCCCCGTACCCCACCCCCGGCTTACCACTCATCTATCGAGCTCGGTCAGCTTCGCCAACACCTCCTATCTGCTACTCATCTGCTGCCTCATCACGGGTCTCCTAGACAGTACCCTCTTCTACGCTTACGGGACTTTCGTCTCAGGCCAAACCGGCAACACAATCCTCTTCGGACTCGGTGCCTCAACCTCCCACGCCACGACACGACCGTACCGCTGGACCAAGAGCCTCATAGCCATCGTCTCTTTCCTATGGGGATGTGCATGCTTCTCGCACACCATGCGCGTACTCGGCAAGCTGAAACGCTCGACATTGATCCTCAGCTTCGTTGTGCAGGGAGCCATCGTTCTGCTTGTAGGAGGCTTCGTGCAAGCAGCGCTAGTGGAGGGCCGACTACTCAAGCTGACGGAAGAGATGGATTGGCGACAGTGCCTGCCCATCGCACTGTTGAGTTTCCAGTCCGCAGGTCAGATCGTGGCGTCTCGAGCCTTGAAGCTGAATGAGATCCCCACGGTCGTGTTGACGAGCATGTTGCATGATCTTGCCACGGACCCGAGGTTGTTGGCGCCGTGGTTGAGCAATCCGAAACGGAATCAGATGCTGGGTGCTTTCGCTGCCACACTACTTGGTGCCATCATAGGAGGGTTTATCTCGATAAAGACCGGCCAAATGCAGAGTACCCTCTGGCTTGTTGGAGGACTCAAACTTAGCATTGCAGGTGCCTGGTTGGTGTGGCCTACTGGAGAAGGGGAGGATGAGCTCTGATATCTTCGTGAAGGAATACACTTGCTTCGTACGGGCTGGTAAGCCTAGGTATCAGATTGACGACATGTTTTGGAACTTGGAGGATATAACGAAGACTACGCTTGCTTTTCTCTTCGATGGGCTCTTATCGCCCGACTTTCACTCACTTCAGCGACCCTAGGTATCCCGCTGATGACTTGTTCTAGATTAGACTATATAACGACGAATACGCATGCTATGCCATCTGAAGTGCTTTGTCGCTCGTCTATAGCCCACACTCCCAAGACTTGCAATGCATGCTTGAAAACAATAGCGAACGTGACAATGGCGAAGCGTCGACTCATCATTTCATACTACTCACCGTATCAGAAGCCTACCTTGAATTTAATTGAGTCCAGTAAGCAACCTTCAATGAACAAACATCACACAGATACCCCACTATCGTACATCTAAACACATCACCAACCCTTTGAAATCACCACACCCATCATTCCCCCAACTCCGAGCCTCCCCAATCAGCCCCACAAACAGCCAACGATCAGCCTCATCATTAGCACCACAAACCCTCTCCTCATCCCCATCACCAACCCCATAAACACCTTCTTGGCCCAAGAGTCCGGGGTACCCCAGCCTACCCCCAAGTCAAAGCCAAGGCCAGCGATTTCGGACACCGAGGAGTCTTGGTGTAAGGGGTTGGTTGGTAGTGCGGGGCTAGGTGTTGGCGTGCAGCGTTTACAGGAAAGAGGAAAGAAACCTGGCATGTAGTGTTCACCTGTACTATGGTGAGTCAAGCAACATTCGGATGATATCAGGGCGTCTCAGCATGGAGTTTAGAGTATGGAGCATAGCGGCAGCTCACTCTAGTAAAAGAACTCGCTCAACCACCAACCTCTACTTGAAAGTCAAGGTCGCTCGAGACAATACTTCCCAAGAATTGTAGCGCCATATTCTTCCACAGATGGCGAGAAGAACATTTTCTATAACAACGTTGAATTTAGATTGCGTGGGGGCCAGGCCAGTTTGGAAGATCTTGGCACCAAGACGATGACGTGGCGCTCCCATCACGTGACTGTCCAATCTGCCAAATTCCTTTCTTCCTGTTCCTCGATTCGAGAGGCTCATTATCTCACTATGCTAGGATAGCTCACGATGCTATACTTCCACCAGCTTATGGGTACATTTACCATACAAGATCATACATGTCATCTTCAAGTATGGTGACCATGAGCGATCTCGGTACCGCGACAAGCGACCACAGTATTGCTTTATGTCTCAGGTTAAGGGAACGTATCTTGGCGCAAAAAAAACAAGAGATAGCACGTTGCTTTGGAGGGGTGCACTCTCATACCAGAGCATCTTCGTATTTAACGTTCAAGTTGTCACACAATCTATAGCTCAGGCTTCACAATCGACATGGACGCAAAGTCAACGCTGAATTTTCCAGCATTTTGTCCTCCTTTTCATTCGGGGAAATCTCTACGATCCATTGAACAAAATTTCTTCACGGGGGTGGGAACATGAGTTTCGTCGGTGATGGCTCGGCTGCGTGACGGCTTTTCAGAGCGAAGTGAGTCAAAGTTGAGAGTGGGATAGAGAGTGGGATGACTAGTTCCTACATTGACAGAAGTACTACATCGTTGGGCCTATGCTGAATGGGTTGTTGAGCGTGCTTATGCTCAGTCAATCTTGCACCTCATATAATCACTTGAGGGCAACTCCACAAACGCAAGGACTTGCGGTGGGTATTCAGCCACTATGCAAGTAGGTCAGGATTTACGTGGACCACACCTATCGAGAAAAGCAGGCTCTCAGTATGATTGATATTGGCTGATGGCGATAGGTAGACCTTGGCCGATAATCGCGAAGAGGATAGGACGCAGATGGCAGGCTGCCATTGGCTTCGAGAAATGATCATCTATTTCTGTAAAATCAGGATCTTTCTCGTACGTCTCACATGGCACGGAAGTTTGTCGATTCATGCCCAATAGCAAAAATAGAAATCTATGAAATAAAACCATCAACTGGAAAGGCCGATTGATTGGTATCGAGGTCCCCGATTTCTCAAAGGAGCTTTGTTCATCATGGGGACCTGGTTGAGTTTTGTACGACCGTATAGGCTCGATTTCAAGATTTCAGTCTCGTACGGCCTCACATCGAAGACGATCTCGACCAACGGAAATGGCCTGCTTCCCTTCTCGACAAACGTTTGCATCATCCGCCCGTCTGCTCAGGCAGCTATTTTATGACCCTAAGTTGAGAATAGATGATGATCAGTGTGGCGATGAGTCTTGGCACGCCCCCCTATACTCAAGTAAGAGCAAATTGGTTGGCCATGTCCCACGATAGTGTGGTCAGCAAGCTGAGCCCAACGTCAAAGCGCTTTTCACAGCCTATCGAATTTCATTTGGGACAATCCCTCAAACATCTTCCATTGCTCTAAAGAAGTCATAGCCTCGATCCAGATCTGTGGGTCTTGCAACGTAATCGCTGACTCAAGGTACAAAGTATATGAACCCCCCAACATGCTCGCATCCTTTTTCTTCTCTCTTCTATACAATCCAACTTCCTCCCCACTTCCAAAGTAACCTCTTCAACCTTCAAATACGCAGTCATCCAACCCCACACCATCTCAATCTGCCCAGTCATACAATCCACCAATTTCCTCACAGCCAAATCTAATCGTCCTCCAAAACATACACTCCACATCAACTCAGCACACCTCCACTCTCCAAAACGCCTTCTCAAATCTGGATCTGCAGCAGAAACATCGGCGGCGATAAACGATGCGACTACATCAATCCGGTGGCGGAGATCATATGCCGGAAATACGGAGTCATCGGCAAGCTTGAATTCCTTTGGATACTCGATACGTTTTTAAGTCGGGAAATCACGAGCGATGGAAGCGGGGATCAAAACAGTAAAGACAGTACTTCCAAAAAGTCTTGAGATTATGGGTCAGTACTAGCTTCTTCATACTGTGTACACATTTACATTCCTGCTGACTCACTCCATGCATTCAGTGACATGCAGGCAACCGCGACGATCGCGGTGAGGTGGTGGAGGAAGGTGAGACGATGCTAAGCCATTCTCGAGATTTGGGAATGATGATTATGCGATCGGGCGGGTTCGGCTCTGATGTTGGTTCAACGGAAATGGAAATTGGCAGCTTTAGATACTCGGCAAACTGCATGTGTACCACACTTCCTTAGGACAATCGCACAAGTGTCACACCTAGATTGCAAGTTACTCACAACAGTATGCGCGCGCCCCTGAGTAGCTCCCAGCAGTATGTTGTACATGCTGGATTATACCACAAATATGGCTGTTATATAATAGTCAACGCCAGCGATAGCTAAGAGTAAGAGTGATATCAGGCTCTTCATCTGCAGCCTAGATTACCCAACAACTAAGTGCAACGTTAATAAGTGGCCTTTAACAGATTCCCAAGAATATCGAGGACACTCTTGTCAACAACTCTTAGTGAAGCTATTGATGGCCAGATTACATTTTAGACATCTTTAAGGGTCTAGGTATAATTTAGATTGAGGCTATATTACTATAAAGCCTCAATCAGCCTTTAGAGCACCCTGCCTGAGGTTTAGAGGATTGAGATCGGCCGGTGCTGACGCGGACGTCCGGAATCCAAAACCAAACACTCCATCCAAAGATCACCAAAGAGAATCCATAGCCCTGCCTGTTATGAGAGTCTTGCCGGTAGTAGAGTGTCGTCGATGGTGCTGAGTTAGTACCTCATACCTCTCTCATGGCAAGTATGGATGTTGTATCAAATCTTATTGATTTGCGGATATCATGATCTGCATATCTCTTCTTATATAGAAAGAAGGTACTTTTAGTGCATTCTTTAAAGGGGGAAATGCATCCATAATGTAAAATTCACTTGTGTCCTCTGTTTTTGTGCAACTTCACCACTGTCATACACCCATATCTTATTGATTCACGGATGTCATGATCTGCATATCTTTTTCAATACAGAGAGAGGTAATTTTAGTGTGTTCTTAGAAAGGGGGAAATGAATCGATTGATGGAATTCGCTTGTGTCCTCTGCAACTTTACTACAAACATACACCAATACTGGATATTAACCCAAAACCAGCTGCGTTTCCCAAAGTCTTCGATCACAGTGATAGTGATACACTCTAATATATCCATAGTATCTAGGAGCGGACACAGGCTTTACGGCTCATGATATTATATGTGGACTGTCGAAGCGTTTGTGATATTCCACGTTTGAGAAGTTATTGGAATTCCAGAGGAGGTTGATACCGTGACGGTTTATCTAGCACTCTGATGGGGATGCTTCGGTTTTTTGGGGGGGATGGGATGTGAGGTGCGTGGCTGCGTATGAGGAGGGTATGTATGAGGAGAGGATGGAATGGCGGTGGGGGTGGGGGGTGGGGGTGGGGGGTAACAGGATGGTGGGAGTTACTGTTCGGATGAGGGAATGGGGATGGGGATGTGGAAGAATGGATTTCTCTATGTAAGAGAAGGGAAGTGGGAATTTTTGGGTTGGAGGTTTAAGGAGAGAGGAAGGTAGTGGTGTGCTGGCGCGACCTGTTATGCAAATTTGGTGAAGACGTGTTTGGACTGCTGTCAAGTACAAGCCCCTTCATAAGATGTACAAGAACGCATTACATCGTGTTTTGAATCGACATACATCATCTTCGCGAGGATCATTCCTATCGACCGCCGAGCTGTCCTTTGGGTATCGGACGGATCCATGACACGAGGACATTCCCGGCAATCGTAATAACGCCTACAATCCAGAATACCTTCCCGTAGTCGTCGCCGCTATAGCGAGCGATTAGGAGGAAGATGATGCCGCCCAGATCACCAGCCGCACCAGTGACACCGGTGATGATACCTAGGAGTGCGATCAGTAATGTACTTCTATGGGAATGCTGGGAGTAATGGTTTACCGTTGTTGGTGGGGTGTACATGCGGCACCAACGCGAAACATGCTCCATTGCCCGCTTCTTCGAAGAAGGCTAAGCCAGTGATGAGTCCAACCAGCATCGAGGTTGAGCGGGAGTCTATGAATCCGATGATGAGTAGAAAAACGCCTGTCATTACGCCCATTGCATGCACGAATGCTTTCTTACCCCATAACGACCCGGTGGTTCGATAGATGGTATCACTGATGATGCCACCAATCGGCCGAAAGATTGCATTCAAGATACCGAATATGGCCGCGAAGTTTCCGGATGCCATCTGGCCAAGATTCAGATTCTTTGCATAATATAAGCCAAGAATGGAGTTGATGGCCAACTCTGTTCCGAAAGAGCAGAAGTAGGCAGTTGCTACGGTCAAGGTTGGCCACGATGCGAGGGCTTTGATGGTTGTGCTGACCGTCGGTTCCTCGACGAGCTCCCAACTTGCGGCTTGAAGTATGTCGTCTTCGTTGGCCTGCATCTGAGAGTAATCTCCCTGGCCGCGCGCCGAGTTTAGTTTGATGGTATCATTGCCGAAACCTTCAGAATTGATACTTGTGCTGGCGCCCTTGCGGTTCTTGGCGTGTAGCGTGCTGAAGTAGGTGTCGCGCACGTCAAGATTTCGCTGCAGGTCTTTTTTGCGTGAGTCCCATTTACCGGTGGGAGTGTCTGGACAAGTCACAATCATCACCAGCGCGGTGGCTGTGATCAAGATGAAGGGGACGACGAATGCTACTCGCCACGCTACATGGGGTGTCATATGCTGTTTTTGCACGAGCGATTCGACGATGGCTGGCATTACGAAATAGGTCACTCCTCCGCCGGCATTCCCGAACCCTGCGGCGAGAGAATTGGCAGTACCGACGGTCTTCTTGTCGAAGAAGCCGGTAGTCCATACTTGGCATGGAATGAAACTGCCTCCAAGAATGCCCACGAAGAACCTCAGTACGACCAGACCTGTCGAACTAGTGGCCGTGCCTGCCAGCGCGGTAGGGATCGATCCAACGAGCAAGATACCAGCGAAAGTCAACCTTGGTCCATACCTATCGCAAAGTGGACCTGCGACAAGACGAACAAGCAATGTTGCGGCCAGACTGATGATATTTGAATTTGCAATGTCTTTTTGTGTCAGGTGTAGGTCGTCGGTGATAGTTTCTGTGAGCAGTGGAGGAAAGGCATACCAACTCCAGAAAGCTATAAAGAAGCCGAACCACGAGAGCAGGAAGACTCGTCCATACGGGTCGATTGGATTCAGCACTGGGATGGAGATTGCCTTGTGGTTGATAGGGTTGACCGCAGGGGTTTTCCAAAGACTGCTGAGAGCGAACGGCATGGTGCTGGCTTGGTAGACGTTCAGGTATTCCCGCGAAACTCCAACATGCTCAATACATCCAAGGCAATGGAATTTCGGCTAATGCGACATTGCAACGACAGCGTAGCGACGTCGAATCTGCAACAAGAGGTGGGTAAATTCGTCCAGCAGGAGAAGGTAGATTTGCAGATTCATAGCGATAGTGGGCACGCTACTCCAAGCATGTAAGTTCTGGGATCACGCACCACATGGCTTCTAGAACTACGCCATACGCTACTGCAAGTCGGCAGAAACATCTTACCCATGGGTTCCGTAGCGTGCCATCCTTGCGAGCCGTGTGTATCGACACTTCATTGGCTCGCATGTAGCAGTGAGCCAAGGGCCTGCAAGCAGCCCCGTTGTCGTTGGTATGGCTTGCTTTGAGCTAGTCCTGTTCCTGTCTCCCCGGATCGAACATTGCGGGGAAGCTTTCGTATGTCCGTCCAGAGCTGGGTTGTCATTGGTGGGCCTAAACGCATGGCGCTATGGATCTGATCATGGCTTTTGATGACGACCGTCGACCATGAACCCTGACACAGAAATTTGGCATAGCTGAGAGGCTGCCAGAAGAGATCAGGAGTCGTAAAGAGTACAGATAGAATCGGCATCATCAACCAAAGCAGAGGCACGCATATGCAGCATTCTTTGAATAGCTCCAAACACTTGATGACAGAAACTTCATAGGCTTGCAGAGAGTTTGAACAGGGGTGGCTCGATATTCCGTACAAGGGTACATGATATCTAGAAGGTTTCTACCACTTCAGATATGAGTCTAATATGCCAATCATTGTGGAATTTCACGGGGTCGGCTTGGTACCTAGCGTTGCTAGTGGCTTGAGCTTTGCCAAGAAAGGCTCTCCGGTGTGGTGCCAAGAAGCGCTAGAGACCCGATTAGGTTAGAAGAGTCCCCTGAATCTTCCCGCACATCCCTTCCTGACGACCACCACTACTTTCCGTCTCTCCTGAATCTGGGGCCGCAAGCATATCCTGATCCTCTTAGTCGTGATCGCGGTACGCTATGCTAGGGCGTGTTGATGGGAATCCACGGTCCGCGAGGATCACACGGCTCTGATCAATCTGCTGTTGCTTACCTCAAGAATACAGATACTAATCATTGGTCACCTTGCAGGCGGCATCACTCCATAGCCGCGCCAGTCTGGGCCAGTCCAGACATCGCGCACTAGCCATGTCCTACTCGGAAATCTATGGCACATGTCTGCCTGTCCATCTTCTGCCCAAGCGAATTGGATTTAGTACCAACCCGAGACTTCACGCTGAGCTATACGTGGAAGGAAAGAGCACATTGCATCGCAATGATCTATACGAGCATCTTTCTTTTCCAGATTTGACACGCCAAAGCAAGGACCGCGAACGACGATATTCGGCGGCGGGTAAAGTTGACAGCGGGAATCGTGGTGATAAGACCGCGCGCGAACTAGAATACATCTGCAGACAGTCGTGCGAGAAGTGTCAGCAGATTAGCATCCCTTGAGGAGTTGTCAATGCAATGTCTTCCAACATCAGAGAGCAGTTGCGTATGCCGGATGCCGAAGACAGACTCAACCCGTTGCTATTCAAGTACCCCATCGGTCCTCCGGAATACAGTGCTGTCCCAAATCGCAAGTCCAATCTGACCCCGAAGGTCGATGACTCGAAGCACTACAGTCATGCTCCATGGCTACTTCGACGAACCTCGGTCCACGTAGAAAGTGCACCCGCAGAGTTCATGGACGACCAGGCTTCTGAAGTGATGTCAATTTCCACAACACGCAGTGACGAGAAACCTGTCAAACGTCTTTTAAACGGAATCCTCAGTAGGAATCCCGAAGACTTCCACGATGACAATAGTAGTATTACACCATCGAGCCACGCGGCCGACATTAGTGTAAACGATTCTAGTATTTATGGGACAACAGTTTCGATCGAGGCAGGAAAGCCCCAAGTTATCTATTCGAAGCAGTCAAGGCTGCGTGAACTAAAGAATCTGGAGCAAGCCGCGAGTGTGAGGCACTGGACTGGGGCTGGGCGGCCAGCCGAGGTTTGGGGCAAGCTGTTGAAGGTGATTTGATCTTTTGCTACAGCCGTTCAGCGCGACAAGATACTGATCGATATAAGGATCCTGCACTATGGGACCCCACTGGCGATACACTGGTTTACTTCGGCTACCAACGGCCTCAAGCATCATTTCGCATTCAATCGTCTATTCTGAAAGCTACGAATTCGGATCTATTGGTTGGCAAGTTGCAAGATGGTATGAAGCGGACTTCCACCCTATCATCTGCGAAAACGACCAGTGCTCCTCTACCAGATATACAAGGTCTCAGCTTGAGAGATAGGATGGTTCATAGTCGTTCACCATATTCGGAAAACCCTTCCACTTCGCAAATTCGATATGAGATCCATTTTCCACCTCCAGACGAATATATCAAAGTAGACATTCTTCGACACCACATTACCACCCGCAATTTCTTCGCTTTGTCATTGAAAAAGCCCCTTGTTGGCCTTACACTCTTCCAAGCACTTGTGGATCTCCACTCGCGCTTACAACTCTACTTACCAAAAGATTTCGATTGCGCTGAGGTTATGATGCAGTATATGATAGAGACGAAATTGCATAATGTCTGCAATGATCCTGCCGCGGCAGCTGGCCTTCTTGCTTGGAGCGAAGATCCTGGAGTACAGTGGCTTGCGGGGTGGCGTGAAGGCTTCGTCCACTGTTGCGGTATGTACATGCAGGTATGGGGCTCGCCTGAGTTTCGGGACATCAGCCATAAGTCGCGCATACTTCTGGAGCGCTCGCACCTGGAGCTCGGGGCCAGGGTGCAAGAGGCAGAGGACAAACTGTCAACCTTCAACTTCGATGAAATGTGGACGGGAAATGAAGTCCACCATCCAGCTCGAGCTGTCTTCGACCAATTCCGATACTTCCTTCAACAATTCTATGCCAAGGCAACGAAGAAGTGGCCTCCTCGGAAGGCTCAAGAATCCGATGAAAGTTGGCTGACTAAAAATCTCGTCTGGGTAATGCAGAAAGATTTCGGTGCTTTGTATGACTATCACGTCAATCGTGGAGTCATCTGGGGTCAAGAAAAGAACTTTGAAATGCCACAACGAGAGATTATCTGCCAAGAAGATGGGAGTAATGTAGAAGGACACAGTAGCGATATCCCAATGGCCAAGTTATTCGATACCTTTGATAGGAGACATAATTGCCCTCACCTCCCCCATCCGTACCCACTCCTACCAACTTCGGCGCTAGACGGCGAATCGAATAAGCAATCAAAATCGCGTCTCTTCAGCAGCAAGTCCAATAGATTGCAGAAACGGACCATCCTTGCCTTTACAGAGGCGAGCAATGCTACCCTCCTCGGACCGAACGTCACGACCAACGGCCTGCTGGAAGCATTCCTCAAATTTGAAAAGACGGACGATCTGGGAGACTTGGATCCGCAAGACGCTCGCAAGGCAAGGTGGATCCTCCTTTACGGCGTCTTGCAGATCCTGGCTACGTTGTCAGTCGATGTTCCGGACCTCTGTTTCGAAGGTGGCGTGTCGTACTTTCTCAATCCACGCTTGAGGGGTGCACCGCCGTGGAAAGCGGGGGATGCGGTCTTTGCAGAAGCATCCCCCAAGTCGAGCTACTGTTGGAAGACCATGGAGACATGGGCAGGGAGGTGACGAACGGCTGTTGTGCTCCGTGATCGCAATAATTTATCTCCCATCGCCAGCGTTGCCGAATGGATCGACAGTATCTCCGCCTTTGTCAGTGCTGCCTTGGTAATCGACCGTAATGCGACATTGTGATATACGAAGGTCATTGCCAACGGAAGAGGCACTCCTATCACTAATTTAGGCTCAAACCTGCGGTGTACTCCGACGTTGCCGCTATGACTTCCATATGGGGACAGGTTTCATTTGCAAAGATCGCCAAATCGATGATCGCTGCTCACTACGACGGACATTGTGACTACGGCCTCGGGGGGGGGGGTCAGGCGGGAATGGGGATGGTGCATGAACGGATGAAGATCTCGAACGGGGATTAGGAGGGTGAGGGAATTGGGTTTTAGATTCGCGCTTCGCAGTAAACATATAAACCCTGGGGTGGCATTACAGCGACGGAGTTTGGTGTGGGGGATGATGGTATGCAAAGGGTTATCGACGGAGGTTGGTGTTGGGATTGTGTTTCTAGAGGGTTTCGAGACAAGATAGGGGGTGGAGTGTGATAGGTAGCATTGATCGGGGGGTTTGCGAGGATTTGTCATCGGTTTTCAATGAGACCGGTTTGGTGGGGTGGTGATAATATAGTGAGTATTCGGGAGCACTCTATTTGGGTTACAAATGGAGGGAAACGGCCCATCCAAGAACCTGTTCTGGAAATCATACCCTTACGCCAAAAACATGCGTACAGTCAAGAGTATCAAGACGGATGAATCAGGTAGCTCTACCGGTTTCCATGGAAATATCTCCTAGCCTGGGTGTAGACCGGTACCATTACAGTATATCTATATATTCGCGTAAGCTGACCCAATCGCTATTCCGAATTCCATATACGTCAAACGCGCTGCGTGCGGGATCCACACAGCCAGGTGACCAGTGACCAGTAGTGATGATAGTGCCCTATGAATAGCCTACCGACTAGGGGACGTCTATAACACGACGATAGCTTTCCAGCTGGGTACATATACATATACGAGTGACGACGCAGCAGCAGTAGACGTGATAGAGAGAAAATGATCTATGCGGTCTGACGATGGACAGGTGATCGTAGGATGTAAGGGAGATGGGAATAGGGCTTGTAAATAATATACTTTTAGTATTATGGATGCTGGAGAAGATGAGAGGAGTGAAAAGCGTGCATTGCTGAACGAGACTCTGGTGTGTCTGTATAGCTGCCGAACGTATAAAATATTTTAAATATTTCCCCTTCCTGTCCTAATGCATGAAAACCACAAACATCTATCCCTGAAGCAAGTCGCTAATGTACTCCAAGTGCATAGGGTAAGTAAATATCGATCTCTGGATTCCATGCTTTCGTGTTGATAGCGAGGGGAGGTTTAAGAGGGGAAGTCGTGCTCTGTAATAGGACGAATGCTTAATCTATTAGACAGGTTTTGCAGTGAGATTATTCAACGTTTATTTAATGATTTGCACGGGTCTAGCCGTACGCTAAGCCTTATCTAGATTTACCCGAATATAAACCGTCGCTACTTAGCCCTACCTATTTAGGATTTACCCGTAAAACCCCTTTTAGTAATTATCTATATTATTAATAACGACGTACTATAGATATTAATTCTAATAAAGAACTTATATACGTAGCTACTCTAGCCCTCCTTATCCTTAATTTATACTATATTAGCTAAGTCCCGCGCTACACCTATATCCTACTAATTAAGTATTAGAGTAAGGAGTAGAGTCTTAATAATTTCCTACTTAAGTAAATAAGGCGGACGTTTTAATTTACTAAGGATAAGATATATTAATTACTTACTTATTTTAACCTTAAAAGTATTAACTAGTAATATAGTTATTAGCCTAGCTTAAAGCTTACTTTATATCTTATTCTAGTAAAATTCTTATACCTACGTCCTTTATATAAATTATTAATAATATTTAGCTAGTCTCCCTCCTTTATTTCTATTATAATTAATAATATCCTTAAGTACCTATATAATTACTATAATCCTATCTTATACTAGTATCCTATTATTAAATATAATAGGATCTAGAGGTATATAAGGGTAATTAAATATATAGGTAAAATATATAGGAGGTCTATAGTTTAGAGGTTTATTAACGGAATATTTTAGCGCTTTTATTAACTAAAGGAAGACTAGAGGTTCTTCTACTCTATATATAAAAAGGTATATAATATAGTATAGTTAGGGGTAATATACCTAGATAGTTTAATTAATATACTATACGGCCTATTTAAGGGAAAGGCGAATAACCTAATAATTTTATAAACTTCTAGTATATAAGACTAGCTATATTAAGTATTCTAGGGGTAGTAAGTTTTAGATCTATTTAATAATAAAGCTTATAAGTATATAGAATATATTATATTACTATATATAAGCTACTTAAATATATAGAAGAGAAAGTTTAATAGAAGAATAGCTAATATATAGATTACTATTAAGTATAGTTTTAAGATACTATAAACTCTTTAAGTAATAAATACCTTTAAGTATAAAATAAAATTAGGGCTAATACCCGTTAATAATATCTATTAGGTAGTAGTACTATTAACGAACTACTTTACCTATTTATAAGGCTAAAATATAGTATTTAGTTAATTTAGAATAAGGCCTTTAATAATCTACTAATATTTATTAGTAATTAACTCCGCCTAATAATTACTTAGGTATATTTCTTTATATAAAGCCTTGTAGTATAACTAAAGGGATTATAGGCCTATAATCTATATATAATTACCTAACTCTAACGCTATAATACTATTAGTTTATAGACTATATTACTAATAAAGAGCTCGTTATTAAATTTAAGATTATAAAGAAGCTTGTAAAGATAAGTTATAAAGTAGCCTAAATCTATAATATATATAAGAAATATAAGAAACCCGCCCTTATTAAGTAATATAACTTATCTATATAATTACTATAAAATAGTAAGTATCTTATAAGGCCTTATTTCTTTATTCTCGCCTGAAGTTTCCGCTTCTATATTCTATTTAGTTTTTCTACTTCTTATTCTAAAATATTCTAATCTTAAGTCACCTAAATATTAGGGGTCTATACTATTAGTTATTTTATTATTCTATATTATTTCACGTATTAGAGCTATAAAATATACCTAAGTATTATATCTACTAGTCTTATAGTATTCCTACTACGTGTTATTAACCCTATCTTTATTAAGCTCCTTATTAACCTTTATATAAAAATCCTTAATAGTATTTCCCCTTTACTTACTATTATTATTATTACTTTTAGAGTCTCTACTATTACTTACTTAATCTATATCCTTAATACTATTAAGCCTATTAATATATAACTATACTATACCTATAACCTCTCTATTAGATATCTAGGGATAGCTTAATATATTATTATCTATAAGGATAGTAAGACTAATCTTACTAGTAATATTTTCTAATATTTTTTATATTTATTCCATCTCTTTACTTAGGTACTATTAATATAAGACTTAATTTATATAGAGTATTAAAAGAAGGTCCTCCTAAGCCCCTATTTACTTTTCTAGTAGAGTTATAAAGGCCTATAACTCCTTATAAAGTATCTTTAATATATTATAAGTATATTCCATTTTATTAATTAAAAATTTAAGTTCCTTATTAATCTTAAGTTACTATTTATAAATAACTTTTAGCTTCTTACTTAAGGCTAGGCCCTAATTACTAGTTATTATAAATATATTAATATTAATAGGTAGAGGGGCCTAAGTACTACTTATTAATATAGGCCTACTAAGACTTATAGGTATTATCGCTAGAGTTATTATACTATAGGATTTAAAGAATTTTAAACTTTACTTTATAAAATTAACTAAAATAGTAGCTATATCCTAAGTTAGATAAGACCTTTATACTTATTTAAGTCTTTACCTATCCTTTTATAGCCTTATCCCCTTATTCTTCTTTTTATTCTACTATTATAGTTATTATAGCTAATGGATAGTACTATTAGTAGAGTTAGTTTTATCCTTAGGATTATTCTTAATAGTAATACTACTCTAGTAGCTAATATTACTCTAATATTAAGGACTTAGGCTTTACTACTAGCGGGGGGAACCTTTTAATATAGTACTTATACTAGAGGGTAATAGTAATATTATTATAGATAAGACTAAGATATATAAGCCTCTTAAAGAGGAGTCTTATTTATTATTTTCTTTATAGGAAGGAATTTCGTTAGAACTAGTATTCTCTATTTCTCTTATAACCTTTTTACCCTAGTAAGTAGAGAGTATATCTTATCTAATATTATAATCCTAGATTTTCTCCTTCTTATCCTTTATATCTTACTTCTTTTTATATTTTCTAGCCTAAACTTTATCGGCTATTAGTTACTACTAATCTAGTACTTATATAAGGTTATTATCTATTATTATATACCTAGATCTCTTATTATATTCCTTCTTATACTTATACTATTTAAGTAGTACTACTACCTTTTATTAATAGCTATTCTAAGAGTAGGAATAGTAGGTATATACCTTAAAGTCCCGTTATACCTCCTTCTACTATAAATTTATACTAGAAAGTTTATATATACCCGCTTTAGTAAGCGTATAATTAATAAGTATTATTATCTCCTTAGTACTAAGAAGCGTTCCTTTATATATACTTTATCCCTTCTACCTACCTCTCCTACGCTTCCTATTATAACTATCTAATTATAAGATATCTAAGCTCCTAGTCCCCCTTCTCTTATACCTCCCTAACTACTATAATAGCTCTATAATATATAGCCTAGCTTTCCTATAGCCTTTCTCTTTATAAGGGGACTTCCGCGGCGTAGGTTAGGAGGAATATAAGGGAAGGATATTATTATTATTAGGAGGTTCCTAGGAAGTAAGAGGCACGTCTATATAGAGGCTAGTAATAATATCTTCCTACTAATTATATAGATACGTGGATATTATATATTTATCGCGCTATATTAAGATCTTTAGCTATAGGGATATAAAAGGAGGATCCGGCGTACTAGTAATAGTAATAATAAAGGTACTAGTACCTAGAATATCCTTAGAAGCCTTTAAAGTACGCTTAGGAGGTATATAATAACTATTAATAATAGTAGAGGAAGGTTATAAGAGGGATAGAATAGATATAAATATAGGTAAGTAATAGATTAACTATAAAGGGCGTTAGAATAATAGCCTAATTAGGCTATTATTTATATTAAATCCCTAATTTAATAATTAAATTACTAACCTACTAATCTATATAATTAGTAAATACTATAGCCTGATGTAGCTATTAACTATTAAATAATATTGAATAATCGCTTAAAATCGAGACTATAAAACCTGTCTATTGATATCAGATAGAAGAAACCAGTACAAGACTAGCCATTCTGCACGTTCTTCTGCACTTACAAGCCCTAGCATCCCTATCAGATCGCACTTGAGAGAATCCTGACTTACCTCACTTTCCAGATCAAGGGCAGGGGATACAATCTCATCAAACGATAGTATCCCATATCGTGGCATGGCATCCGTCGATAGTACCGAGGTTCACCCGGGGTTCCTGAACACCAAAACAGCTTACCGTTCATATCGGGAGCGTTGTGTTAACTCCATTTAGGATCAACGTGGACGATAAAAGGTACCAAGATCTAGGTACACCTATAGGATATATGACATGTATTTTTATCGCGAAATGCGATGTTAGAAGGAGCATTTTAAGGCGTTTCCGTAAAGTAGTCAGAAATTTGATGGTCCTTGCCAAGAAACGACGGATGCCAGACTTGCCACGATATGGGATAAAGAACGAGCTACAACCACCCCATCCAAAAGACCACTCACACCCATCTTTCACATCCGTGGCATCCACACATAACATCAACCGCCAAACAAGAATAGAACTTGACAGCCACGGGACCATCAGGATATAGGTCTTTCTATCAACGTGTTTTCGCCCAGCCACGTGCAGTCACGCCAGGTTTGCTTGGTAACACACCATGCTCTATGGTTGCTCGGTATCATGATCACTGTTTGCGACCGTCATTCTCTCACGTATTCAGCCATGCAGACGTCTATATAATAGACGTCTGATAGCAGCTAGATCATGTATGCTTTTCCTATCATTCCTGCTACGCCACCTTGCTGAGACTTTCAACACCCATGATCGTCTGCACGGACGAAAGAAGAGACCGTCACCACGTAGAAACCTACAATGAAAGGGAAGGTGGGACCACTCTATGGGTTGCGAGCTAGCAGAGACGTATGATACACATATTCTCAGCTCAAAATTTAGCATTGTAAATGCAGCAATGATGATGAGCGCTAGTAAGGGTAAAGATACTAATGAGAATGCCTTTCGCTTGGAGAGTAAGTGATTAGAGGGTTTGAGGGGGATGTCATAGGCGAGGGTGGTTTGATTAGGGTATAGTTTGATATGATAGGATGTGATATAATGGGATGTAATGGGTTGGGGTGGAAGATGCAGGAGGAGTGACAGGATATGTATCAGGGACGTCTTGATTGTTGTAGGTTTGAAGAGGATAGGGTGGAGAGTGTAAATTGGAACTGTAACTTCCTTAAATTATCTTAGTATGGTAGGATTGACGGACTCAGTCTATGGATGTCAGCAACAGGCGGGAAATCTCGCACTGGTCTATATCCCGGACTGCACTTGCAACTGCAGTAGTATTAGTATTCTCCATCAAGCAGCTATTATAGCGATGACCCTACATCAACAGGTTCCTCATTGCATTTGGGTTGCGAAAGCCAACCGTGACGCCGTTGGATGGTGGAGTATCACAGGCTTTCAGTTTTACAAAAGTTGCACTTCATAAAGTCTTGGCAATCAGCCCTATGATCGCCAGCCGGCACTTGTCAAGATCATAATTCGATGACTCTCTCACTTCTCACTTCTCACTCCGAGCCCACCTACATCTGCCAATTCTCGCCGTATCGACGTCCACCCTGGATCTCTGGAGAGAATGCATAAGCTGTGTCATCGATAAGCGCCTGCCCTGAGCGAAGGCACCGCGGGATCACAATTGATCCTGTCCAGTGACATGGGCTTGCCTTGCAGCTGTTCAGCCTCACTGCCTGCGTCCAGCCATCTTAGCCTCACCAGCGCTCTCCTTGATGGCCGCCGTATGCTTCCTCTCTTTCTGCTTCATCGCCTATACCCACGCTGATACGGGGCGGCTATCCCGGGATGCCTGCATCAATCTGCAAGACGCAAAACCCGCCTGTGATTGACACAGTCATGCTCGGAACACTCCTGCCCGAGTCCTTGCGAAGGGGAGGGAACACACGCAAGATCTTCCTTAGGCGTGTCACACCAAAGACCACCCGGCTCTCATCTCAACGACTTCAAATAGAAACTAACAAAAGAACCCAGATATCTGCAGTCTGCAATGCCCCACATCATACGTAGGAAGTGCGGGATTTCAAAGAGAAGGGCGACATAGCGGGGCCGTCTCGCAAGCCGTGAAAGCTTGCTTCTCGCAGGAACGCCGTTTTGCCTGAAGACGAGCCATTGTCAGCCATTCACTCTATGGTTCCGCGATTAGAGGCTGTCTTACCTTCAACACGGGTGAACTCGATTGTGATGGAGTCCAAGGTCCTCAGATCGTCCCAGTCGGTTTCTCTCGTCAGTCCCACTTCAGGTGCCTGTCCCTGGGTCGAATGCTCGGCAATCATGGTAGGACTCTTTGATTTTGAGTCCCGACGTATCATACCCGGTAGGTGGACATCCAGTCTGACTACAGTCTTTGGCTTCGATTCGATGGGTCGGAAATTCTCGACTGGGAGCGTCAGTCCATGAACCACCCAAGGCGTCGGACGAGACGACTGACTCTTATACTCTCTATACTTGCCAGATGTAACATTGCAGAAGAACATTACATACTGGAACTGGCCGAATTGCCACAAGCGCAAGTTTTGCAGCTCACTTTGTTTTGACGGTTTACCCTCATTGAAGCGCGCAAAGGTGATGGACTGAATGGGAACCTGGAGTTGCAACTTGACACCCTGTCCCATGAGCAGCTCCTGGAAGGATCGATAGTCTGAATCTCTGCTTAGCAGCTGCTAAAATGCACACTCGCTGATGCACCAACCGTCTTCGTTCTCGAATCTATATTCCTGGCGTCGAGACTCTTCTTTGAAGCTGGCATCAGTCATAGCTGCGAGGACTGGAGAACCGATGCTTGCCAAGCTGAGGGTGCTGGCCGTGGAGGATTCCCTGGTTATGGGTGTCTTGGTCATCGTCGACGCATCCGATCCTTCCTGCAAACCAGGAAGCTTCTGAGAACTCAAAAGACACGGCTCAATGAACTTGACTCGGTAGTCGTTGGCAGATCCATAAGCTTCGGGATGTTCGCTGTGGGGTACGAGCCGCTCCGAACGAGGGACTACAAGGTCAGAACTATTATCACCTCTGAAAAGCAGGACCTACAAAGATAGAACTCGACGTTGGAGCTAGCTGGGGGCTTGATGACAATGTAGCGACGTCTGGTCTGGCTATCACGCATAGACTCGATCCTCGCGACCGGATACGATATTCGACTTTTCGCCTTGTAGAAAGAACTAGCGCAAGGGTCAGCCTCAACTTTGATGAGGATTAGAATACGCACATTCTGACGCCTTTCAGCTCATCCATCCTCCCTTCCAACGTTGTAAGTTCCCAAGCCGTAGAGGGATCTCGCCGCGGGTCTTCGGTCTTCACGATCAGCGATGGTTTTCGAGATGAGGCATAGGGTGAAGGGTCGGTGACAGATCGTGAAAGTACGTTTCTTGTTGGTGGACTGCTAGCATAGATTCCAAGAGGATCGGGCGACCCGGCTGCCACGTCACTCTCCGTACCCCTGCGAGACTCCAGCGGTTTCAAGACGTCCCCATCCAAATCCGACTCCTCGGTGAAAGCCTTGGAAGCCCGCATTGCGATTGGACTTGTTCCTGGGGACTCGAATGGTCCGTCCTCCGCAATATCTGGTTCCACCAAGAACTTGAACTTGCCCGAGTCTAGCTCTTTCCCCGAACGCTCTTCTGTATGATGACCACCCAGGTTCAATATATCTGCCGGTGCCCTTGGTCGCTGATCGAATTGTTCTTGACCCCAGCTCAGGCCGGGAGGCGAATATGGTGGCAGGCTAGAGGAGGTTTCAACACGACGAGGGGGACTGAACGCGATGGGAGAGTTGGCCGCAGAGTTCTGACGACTTCGGTCGGTGCTGCTGACCGTTAACCGACGCTGCAAGTGTGTTTTCCCTCAACCCTGGCCACTCACAAAGATCGGACAGTCAGACTCAGGTGGATGCTGTTCATTTGGCTATCAATCTCCGCCCTCAGCCTGGCCACTTTCTTGTCTTGCCAGAGGTACTTCGCAGCCTGTCCCGCGCGTGCGATGCTTACGCCTCCATCTCTTGTCAGGCTCTTGAACCGATCGCCAAATTCCTGGCAGCGTCTCACGCAGTCTTGACATTCAATGAGAGTTGCATGGAGGTGGTCGAGTTCTTTGGCGGATGAACGATCTGAAAAGTCGGATCGGAGCGTCTGGCCAAGCTCTTCCAACAAGCGTCTGAAGCCATTCACCTTGGAGACAAACGCTCTGGCAGCTTCCGGCGCATCCTTGAGGTCGTCGATCACTTCATAGAGCTTGACGGCAAGCTGGACGGGCTCGGAGACGTTCCAGCCGGGAAGAACCATGGCTTCTGGTAGGGAAGTGGTCTTTTAACGGTGATGAAGCCTAACGAGAAGGCAGTTGTAGATGGCATTGCGCATCAGGCCAATTGCCATTGCCTGATGGATTTCCTTCTCCGCCTAGGAGTCATGATGCACAGCCACGACTCACAAGGGTGGTTGAAGATGAAGGAGAATGCGAAAAGAAGGGGAGTCCAACCGAGCAGATGACATGTGAAAGGCGTCAGCTAGTTCTCAAGGGAACATCAGAACATCAGAACATCTGGTGCTCGAACATTGCGACGACGCTCCGACAGATAAGATGAGAGCGAATCGTGAATGGCCTTATTACCACGTGCTCTTCCTATTGGTTGAGTTTGCGATGACAGGCGAACCGTGAGTGGTAGTGGAGATTTCCCGTTCCGCCCAGTCCTACCTAGTACCAGTCGATCTAGTGTTCTGTTCTACCAACAGAAAGCATCACTGCCAGAGGATACTGCTACCCGCCTTCTATGAATCGTTGGCTGCTGGCCCAATGCAGTGTCGCATCCGTATAAATCACTCCGAAGAGGAGGACTGGGAGACGGAGAAGAGCCCATGTGGGTTTTGGAGAAGATATCAAAGATTCGGGGCGCAGGCCATGAGGCTGTGAAGTGATGAGGCTGTGCACCCTCCGTACTTTACTACTACACAGTGTGTAGTACACAGTACTACTATGGAAGAGCACGGTGTCTTGGCAAACCCCACGACTTCCGCACCCCAACGTTCAGGAAGCGACGCTAACAACGGAAGAGGCGCGCACTCAGCCTTTCTGGGTCCTGTGAAAGTCTTGGCGAAGAAATCGAGACTCAAAGGCCCCACTCCCCCAATTCCTCCCCCAATCCCCAATTATCCCCGGACCAGTGTTGGTCAAAGGGCTACCCCGTCTCCAACATCCATTCCCTCCTGTTCGAATCCATGGCAACGCCTTGGGAGGTCTCTCTCGAAACATAACACTCCAACTTCCTCTGGCCTCGGGGCTGACTGCAGGCGACCATCCATTGAGATGCAATTAAGTTTGCCGCGCTTCTGGGTCGACCATTCCCGCGGCTTCAACTACTATCTGGTGAGAGCCGCAGAAGCGATTGGACGATATCGACGCTGATGCATCCTGCAGACATGGCAGGAAAGGCGACGACTCGTTTTGGCTTCGGTGGAGAGGGCAGGCTTCGGCTGGTGGATCGTCCTGGTCGCTGGAGTTGGTTTTCTCACCGACGCATATGACGTTTGTGCAACTCCGGTCGGTCAGGTCAGGCTCTCAAGAAGCTTACCATTGGGTCGCTAGATCTTCTCCGTCAACACCATCGTCCCCATGTTGGCAATCGTCTATTGGGATGATCACTTTCCAACAAGCTACCAACTCGGCATGAACACGGCTACCCTGGTGGGGTCGATGATTGGTCAGGTAGTCTTTGGTCTCCTGGCAGACCGCTATGGCCGGCGAAAAATGTATGGGTTGGAACTCATAGTCACCATCACTGCGTCTCTGGGCTTGGCCACCGCGTCCACAGGGATCCATGGTTCCATGTCGCTCATCGGACTCCTCATCTTCTGGAGGCTAGTTATGGGCGTGGGTATAGGGGCGGATTACCCACTCAGTGCTGTCATCACCGCGGAGTAAGGTCCACGAGCGGTTTTGTTGGGTCAAAGTTGACCGTCATAGGTTCGCTCCAACGAAATATAGGGCCCGCATGTTGGCATCAGTATTCTCGTGTCAGCCCTTGGGCCAGCTGATCGCGGTCTTGATGGCCTTCGCTGCAACCACGGGCTTCAAGTCGTACATCGCCTCGGCGCCAGGTGCTGCGGCCTGCACTGCCGCTAGCCGTGATATCGCTGGTATGGAATGCGCCAAGATGGTCGATAGATCATGGCGGCTTGTGGCTGGCCTAGGCGCTGTTCCAGCAGCTATCGCGATTATATTCCGATTGACGATTCCAGAATCAGTCAGTGATCACCTGGCGATGATATGATCATAGACTGCTAACATTGCGGAAAGGTTTATTACAGTCTTGACATCAAGAATGATACTAACGAAGCCATGCAAGCCAAGGAGTACTTCGGGTCTGATGGAGACCTTGACCTGGACAATCCACACTCCGCACAGAACGATGAGTACGAGCTTGTCCATCATGTCTATGCGGACGGAGCAGAGAGTATCCCCAAGATGAGAGTTCCACAAAGTGTGGGAATACATCGACCTCAAGCCAGCCACCGAGCTGGATCACATGTACAGGATATACAAGAAGAATCTGCCATGGGTGGAGGTGTTGTCGAGACTCTCGAGGATCCTCACCCTGAGCAGGCTTCTCGTGCAGACTTCTACAGGTTTATGATCACAGACGGCAACTGGACGGACCTCTTCGCCACTGCGGTTGGTTGGATGCTGCTTGACTTTACGTGTATGTATTTTCGATCCCTCTCAATTCTGGCGGAATGCGCTGCGTTACACGTCTGAACGAATTTAATCTTAGCGTCGAGAATGACTATTCTACATATAATCCGGTGAAGGAAGTAGTTGCTAATTCCGAACTCCGATCTAGTCTACCTCCTGGGAGTCAACAGCTCGAGTTTCGTCCCAACAATGTTCGGAGATATCAAAAGATCGCGAATGCGGCCGTATCAGCTACTTATCAGTAACGAACGTCATATCATGGAGTCGACGTCTATTGGAGCTCTATGTGGCAGCGCCCTCGCTATACTAATTATGCACCAATTCAGTCGAAAAAAGGCACAGACGTGGGGTTTCCTGATCCTGGGAACGCTTTTCATCATTGTCGGTGCACTTTATATCACACTTCCGGTTACGAATGCGCATGTAGCCATTGTTACCTTTTATGGCATATGCCAGCTATTCTATAATCTAGGTGAGCCTTCTCCTTTCATACGTTCGGGCTGATGGCTGACATGGTTCAGGTCCCAACACCACCACCTTCATCGTGAGCAGAATTCGAATTCGGATAATGACGACTTTTGCTAAGCAAAATTGTAGATACCCGCTGAAGCTTTTCCAACCCGATACCGCTGCACCTGCTACGGCATATCAGCAGCCTGCGGCAAGCTAGGCTCAGTGCTCGGCCAAATCGTAGTCGTAAAAGTCACAAACCAGCGGAAATTAGGCGAGACATTGATATTGTCAGAAACCCCGATCCATCCACCCACCTCCGAAATCTCAATACTAATACTAACACCCACTCCAGATTCGTCATCGTAATGCTCGTCGGCGCAGCCCTGTCACGGTACCTAACCCCCGAAACCAGCGACGCCAACGGCCGCAGTCTGGCGCTGGAAGATCTGGCAAAGGGTAAAGCGCATCGGAAAGAGATGGCGCTGCAGGAGTGCGAAAATGAGAAGGCGAGGGGCAAAAGGCAGTGAATGTTCACATCATCCTGACCTATGGCGTAAGAATCGGTAAAACTTTCTATAGATGTGGTAGATCTCTTGTACAGCACCACCTTTTGGCTTCAAGCCAGGTTTTATGTTATGTTTATATGATGATTGATCAGTAGCGATATCCTCGAATGCGGCTGTAACTACAAACATACAATCCCAGATTCGCGCTCCTTTTACGATTGAGCAATAGTGATATCCATCGAATGCACTGTACGTTATGATACCAGTCCCAGATGCGCGCTTTTAGAGTTCCCGCGTGATAAGCACAATTCATCGGTTCTAGCTCACCATCTTAGTCCTTTCTCTCCTTATCATCTCTCCTCATCATCTCAACAATAAAGTCCTCCACAACCGTAACAGGCAGGGTATCATATACTCCATCTCACCACCCTCAAAATTCCTCCTACAGCATCCAGCCAACTACCTAACCGACCGACTACGAGAAGATATAAAACCCATTCAACAAACACTCGGGTGTTTGTTACACCCCGAGACAAGCCGAGCGAGAAGACATACCACCCATCTACGATCAACAATAAACAATCAACAATCAACAATCAACGATAAAACGATAAAACGATCAACGAGCAACGATCAAATATCAACAAAAACATCCCCACAGCCCCCACCCCTGCAAACAGCCCGTATGCACGCACACAGGCAAATCCGAAAAAGATCTTCAACGCCTCCTCCTTTGAAATGACCGTAAAGCCGGGGTGGAAGGAAACAACACGCTCCGCCATCGTGTGTAGATTCTAGAGCTGGTTACAATTTACTCATGTCATCAGGCGGTTGTGTATCTTGTATGCGAGTAGCTTGATAAGGTATCAGGAGAAAGGGATGGGGTGGGGGGGCGGTAAAGGAGTAAAGGGAGGAAAGGTATGATATCTATCTCCTCGCTTTTGGAATGGGTAGTATTTGAGTATTTGTCTCCCCGTTCCCTTAGCTCCTTATATCTCTCCAGATCGTAATCAAATGTCTTTTTCGATACATCATCGAATTATCGATCAATGATCGTCCACTGTTTGCAGACAGCTCCCTTTCCCTCTAGGCTTGCACGAGAAATGCCAGGAGTTTGAAGAAGGCCCAATCGATGCATATGTTACAACCCGTCTGTACCTCACCTCCATCTAGACCTTCTCTCCACGATCAAAAGCCTCAGGCCACACCAATCCGCTCCCCCTCCAAACCCCCCAAGCACCGATCCCACCAACTCCCCGTCTCCACCACCACCACCGCCACACCCCCCTCCCTTCCCACCACCGCATACCTAACGCCATTCCCACACGTCGCCCTCACATAACCCCCCTCAACGCCCAACTCCCCCCATCCAACCATATCCGCATACGGCCAACTCCTCCCCCGCGGCAGCTCCGGAAACCTGACCCCGCGATCGACGAGCATCTTCACCATTACCACGGCCACGACGCATTGGCCGCTCTGGTAGCGTATCGGTAGTGAGAGGGAGTGCGGGACGGAGGGGAAAGAGGCCCAGGAGCGGGCGGGGGTGGAGATGAAAGTTCCGGGTTCGGGGCCGTAGGTGGACTGATCGTCGAGGAGGGACTGAAGGGCGGTTTCGCACGAGGGGGCGATGTTGTGGTGGTATTGGGACCAGGTGGGATCGGCGACGCAGTGGCGGATCGGGGGTGGGAACGGGCTGGAGATGTTGGTTGGGGGATGGAGTGGGAGGGTGAGAGCTGTGGCTGTGGTGGTGGTGTGGAGGAGTAAGAGGGTGAGGAACGTGTTGAGTAGGTGATCGGCGGTTTGGTGGCGCTTCATATTCGGATTAGCCGAGTAGGACGGATGTTGTATTGGGGAGAACAAGAATGTTGAGCGTCTTCGAGGCCATTTTGTTGTGCATGAACCCCCACGAGAAGATGCGCGAATGTGGAGAGCACGTTCGTGAATGCTGGCATCGTGGCGAGGAGTGAGAGTCGCGACTAGAAAGGGATTGAAAGTGGCTTAGCGGGAGCAGATAACCTTTTTCTCGGTCACACCAGTATTATGGTTATAATGCCACACGTGCGATCTTCATATGGCGGATCGGTTAATGTTGTGATTGCGATGCATTGCATTGGTTTGGCGCCAACGGTTCACATTGTATCGCCAATAAGGTGTGCGGGTGTCGGAATGTGGATTCCTGGCGAGAGTATGAAGCCCATTCAATACTTTTGCATGGAGATCGTGGACCCATGTCTGTATTGCTGTACTCTGTAATGTGAGCCTGTTTGCAGTGTTGAATAAACACATCCTTGCTGGTCCAGGGTTGCACTTTCTGATTAGCATATTGCAGATCATGCGAAACCTTAGCACACTAAACTTTACCGTCACCAATATACCCTAGCTTGACCTGAATCAAGATCACGTTGAAAGATCTAGGTAGTGTAAAAGAGTAAGCCTGTGGTAATGGTGTATCAGGGGAATTTACCTTCTCTTACCTGCTCTTTTTGCACGCATAAACTGGAGTGACTGTATAAGTATGAGGGGACTTTCACCGTCCCATTCTTCTCTGTTCGTGTCTTGGGTTGAAGCCGGCGCATCAAGAATACGTACCACCTTTCGTAAGGACCTAGCAGGCGAAAAGGTCGGCCGTGCCACGCGATCGGTAATTATACTCAAGCTCGCTTCATTTCCATTGATAAGCATGTCGCTGCTGATGATAAAGCTACTTCAGTCCTGGCGATGTAGCAATCCTTAGTCTCGATCAAGCGGCTATTGAAGTGACGTAGACTCAGGCATATTACAACAATCAGGTTAACAAATCTCTGCAAGGCACTGTATTCGATCTCGGAAAAACATGAGAGCGGAAAATAGAGCTAAAATGTCGTTATTAAAAAACCATGAAGAGGATAGCGGCGAACACTCAACACAGGTAACGGCACGAATAGCGATTCCACATGCACAGGTACGATCATCCACGGGTTACCATGGCAGACATCGCATCAACCTCATTTGTTGGCGCGAACATCAACGCGATAGGCATGTTCACTGCTGTGCTATATACCTTGGCGAGTGACTCGTTTCTCTCAACATGATCACTGTCAGGCATTGGCAGCGGCAAGTCCTCCGCGCTAAACGGATCAGGCATTCTTAACTATTGACAAGGCGTCCAATGGCAACGGCTCCCTGTAATAGGATCTTGAACGAGCGCTGTCCCTTGTGTCAAATAAGATGTTGTAGTACGATATAATTTGAGAGCCGATATTCGAGACACGTTATGGAGAGGAACGAGTCAGCGTGAATTTCCCTGACAGGCTACCGCCAATAACAACGCGGAATCCGTGCAATGAGCAGTTGAAGAGGTCCAGGCCATCCAGAAGCCCTGCGATTCAATGACCCAGGCAAAGAGATGTCAGCACACATGTGCAATACACACCTTCGCGAGAAAGTGGGATCCGGAGTCATGCTATAGGTTCAAACCAGTTTTCATCAGCCTGATAATACGACAGTCAAGCAAAATACTTGCAAGGTACGCTTACCCCACGCCGCCGTTCGAGAATAGAGACAAAAGTCTCGTTGTTCACGCTTTGTGGCAAAACAGCACTTGATAACAAAGGCAACAAAAACAGTAAGACAACCCCTCTAGATCATGAGTGCCGGCGAGTGAAAGCGTGGAATCTTGAAACTAAGTTGTCTCAACAAAGCTGGTCTTTGCTTTAGAGGCTAGTTTTCCTCGAGCTTGAAGATGGTCAAATATTGCACATTGCCGCTTATAGAAAACAAAATATTGATCTAACCGTACGATCAAGGATATTTCGGGATTGAATTACCTAGGCAATTTTTCCTTGCTCTAATTTACGCAGAAAGTGACGAAGTTTTGACTTCAGAGTATCCAGAATGGCCCGAAAAACAAGATCAACAACAGCCAAGAAAGCCTCAGAATGTGGAACACGCGAAATCAAGGGTGAGAGATTGAGACAAGTCAAGAACTCGCGTATCATACGATCGAGCCAGCAGGACCGTCGAGGTCGAAGTGCTGAAGAGGAACAAGAGGCTTGCCCCAACGACTTCTCAGTCATTGACTTTCATCAAACCTACGGTTCCTTCCTTACACGGAGGAACCCAATTTCGCAGGACGTGGATCCAGATATTGCCAAGTATTGGAACATGTTGAGCACAACTCCTGCCATGCTACAACTCCGGGCCCAGGACGTTGGAGATCATTACCGCGCAGCATTCAAGCACTTCTTCAACCTTGACCCTATCAGCTTACATGGACATGTGAGTGATGCAGCGAATCCTTTTCTCTTGACCAGTCTATTGATGCATCTTACGGCCCACTCGGCAGAAGATTCTGACTTTTACTTTCTCAGCGAGGATGACAGGGTAGCACCTCGTATTGCGACCACAGATGCCTCTTATGGCGGGGGATATGGGCCGCTGGCTTACAACGCTTCAGTCCCGTTGATCCGACCAGTAGCGTGTGGAGCGAGACCATTTGTGATAAACACCCGAATCCCCGCCAGGATTGATGACCAGGTAAGACTTGCAAAGAAAGGAGGCTGCGTGGTCTTGGTCGCTGAGATTGTACGCGCTGCGGATGGTACGGTGATTAGCGCAGCAGGATGGAAAGCTCTGTTGCGTTCTTGCGAACGGCATTGTCTAGTTCTTGTCGTCGACGAAGCATTGACAGCTATCCGATGCGGTGCACCTTTCGCTCACCAACTCCCACAGTATCGGGAGTCCGGACTTCCAGACTTGGTTCTCTTTGGGAAGGCCGTCAGAACAAATGGCATTGCGATTGAATGGCAGGGTATCAACATTCGGAAACTAGCAATCACCGATGAGGATACGCGTTCCTTTATTATTGCCTCGTGGCAAGAACGATATACTGAGATGGCACCTCTAGCAGATCTTCTGATTTCAACGGGGACTCTCACCTTGGCGAAAATGGAAGATTGGCCGGGCCGCGCTCGGAAGATTGGAGTGATTCTCCGCGACATCATTGGGGATGAAGGGTTTGCCAGGCCTAGAGCGATAGGTGGTCTCCACAGTCTGATCTATTTGCGCCGAAGAGATTACGTTCGTACTTCGTCTCCTGTGATGGGCGCACACAATGGTAAGTTCATTCGTTGGTTGCCAGTCATGGATGAGGTAATGATGTCCAAGGACGAACTCAAAACCAAGGTGTTTGGGAGGGGCAGCTTGGCACATCGCAGGCGGGTAGCGAAGTGGTTTGCAAGTATGGCGCTGCAGCCGCGTTGGTGTGCCAGATGCGGTGAAGGGGCTGGGATCGAGAAGAGAAGGTTGTGTCTCAGATGTGTGGCAAATCGGTGTGAGGACTGCGAGCCTGGGGTACATATTTGCCCTATGGAAGGATTTGAGGTTTGATTAGTTGAACAGAGTATTCTCGTATCCAGCATGATTAGTGCCTCAAGACTTTGGCGTTGAATGGAAAGCTTTGACGTGCCAGAATGAGAATGACTCCATGACGCTGGCTGTTCATAGTAGCATGTTCTCTCCATATGGGACTTTGAGCATGAATCGGAGATCCTCTTATCAACACGGCCAGGGGAGGACATTCACTATGAACCTACCGTTCAGGAAGATACAACGAGAAAAGAGCACTGCAGCCTCAGACCGTTGGAAGAGGAGAAGTCTTGCCATCCGCTAGCGACTGCTGTGGCATAAGCTGAATGAATGGTAGATGCGGCAGAATGCATTTGACCCAATCTTCCATGGTTGCTGAGGTACAACAACGAATGAAGAGCAGGGCCTTAAAGTGCGCAATCTGTGATACTGATGCGGCTATACCAATATCCTCTTCACGGTGATACCATCCTGATGACATTCACTCAAGCTGTGCCACGATGGAAGTAAAGCGACCCGTAAGATGAGTTGTGGAGGACGAAAGAGATTGTATGTTGTAAGAAGCAGGAAATGACTTTTCAATATTTGCCGAAGTGCCGAGTCGCCAAGCCGCTAAGCCGCTAGCCCTGCTCGAGAACGTCATGCCAAGTCTCAAATTGAAGCATTCGTCGACGATTGGTAAGGTCTTCAAACTTTGCGTCTAATTTTGGAGTCCCCCTCTTCTTCAATTCTCCTCCCCAATGGGCCCTCACTATCCCTTGACATCGATACGATGCAGACCGGAAAGGTAGACCCGTACGACTTCGACAATCAGTCCGGATGGCGAGCCTATCGAGTCCTCCGCCCAGGTTGGGGCATGTATAACGATATCAGGAGACGGCTGCCGTACTACCGGAGCGATATCACTGATGCATGGACCTATCGGACGTTCGCAGCCACTGTCCGCATCTACTTTGTGAAGTGTGCCTCCATACAAGTATCATATTCAGAGTAAACCAGCTAATCGACGTGAAGTCTCCTTCCAGCATTAGCATTCATCATTGACATGAACCGCCGCACAGGCGGGTTCTACGGTGTCAACGAGGCACTCTTCTCTTCTGCACTTGCGTGCATGGTTTTCAGTATTCTGGGAGCTCAGCCGATTACCGTGGTTGGCATTACCGGTCTAATATCTCTATTCAATTACACCATCTATGATATTATCAAGCTACATGATGTGTCTCTCTACCCCCAATTCATGGTATGGGTAGCCATATGGGCCGCTATTTTCCACTGGATATTTGCCATATTCAATTTCTGCGATTACATGCGCTACGTGACAGATTTTTCGAGCCAGTCGTTCGGAGCTTATGTTGGAATTATATACTGCAGTGTGTCAAAACCCTCACTCTGATCAATAATTCTCCCTGAGCTGATGAAAGTGCAGTCAAGGGTGTTGAGCTGCTAATTGGAGAATTCGAAAGCGACGGACCTACGGATGGCTTCATGAGTGTTACAATAGCATTGTTGTTTTTCTTCACTGTTTACGCATTGGAGATGATTGGATCAGGTGTATGGTTTCGGCCCGGGACTCGTGGTTTTATCGCCGATTATGCTTATCCGGTCAGCTCCAGGATCTATGTATAACTTCAGCGAGTGCTCATACCAGCAGATTGCGACAATCTTCTGGACAGGCTTCGCACATTTTCCAGGCCAGCTGAGAGCGACGAACGTTCACAGATTGCCTCACACCTGGGCATTTTACCCGACCGTCGATAGAAATTGGTTGATTGACTTCTGGAACCTGGATGTCAAATGGATCTTTGTAGCTTTGCCCATTGGCTTCCTACTAATGCTTCTTTTCTACTACGATCATGTAGGTTTCAAGAGCCCTGAAATTGAAAGAGATGTAATACTGACTACTGCCAAAGAATCAAAGCAGCGTAACAGCCCAAGCACGACACTTCCCACTCAAGAAACCAGGCGGCTTCCACTGGGACTTTTTCCTGCTCGGATGCACCAGCTTCATCACCGGTATAATCGGCCTACCTTTGCCAAACGGACTGGTACCGCAAGCTCCTGTTCACACCGACTCTTTGACCGAGTATCGGGCCGAAGTCAAGATAATCAGGACGGTAGAAGGCCAGGAGATCCGGCAACTGGATCTCATCGCGGACAGTGTAGTGGAGCAGCGCATCTCCCATTTCCTCATGGGCTTGGCTATCATTGGAACAATGACCGGTCCGCTTTTGGTTGTCCTGAATTTGATACCAATAGCATTGTTCGGGGGTGTGTTCTTTGTCGTTGGGGTATGTCTATTCTACACCTAACATATTCCAAAGAGCTGATTGATCATTGACGGTCTAGTGGGGCGGTCTTGAGAGCAACGGCATCACAGCGAAGATCATATATCTCATCCGGGAACCGCGCTTCGTTCAGCGCGACGAGCCGCTTTTACAGATACCGAAGAAGCGTATATTGTTCTATCTCTTTTGGCAAATCTTCGGGATCACAGCTACCGTTGGAGTATCCCAAACAATCGCAGGGATAGGTAATGCCTGCTCTAGCATCAGGAAAACGTCATTATACATGCTCACAGCTGGCCCTAGGATTTCCCGTCCTCATTATAGCGCTAATCCCCCTCCGCTGGAACATCCTGCCAATGATGTTCACAGCAAAAGAGCTCCGCGTGCTAGACGCGCCCACTGCAGATAATGACGTTGTACTCGCCAGTCTAGGTGGCAAGCCAAGGATGCCAAAGGACATGGATGAAGGAGCAGAGTCCGAGAGCCCCGACACGATGCAAGGTAGCAGCAACAATGTTGCTGCTGCAGAAGAGGACAAGTGGTCTGCTGCAGAGCGAGGGATGCCTTGCGAGGGTTTGAGAGAACGTGCTGGAGGATGGAAGGAGGCGTGAATAGTAGAATTACTTACGATATCACTTACATCCAAGAGAGTGGCAGTATAAGAACACTACGATTACGTACCATATCACTTACAGCCAAAATTAGTAGCAGTCCACCATCCTCAATACTCACAACCCATATCAATCCTCCACCCTACCCCCTCAATTCCTCTACTCCTATCAGAGGCCCACTTATCACTCGCCCTCAAAAAAAACCCAAACGCCAGCCCTCCCCCTCATCGCCCCAAAAGTCAAACACCCTACCAATAAGTTTACATAACCGCATTCTGCCCACCAGTACCCATCAGCGCCCATGAATATATCGTTGAACTCCAAACCCCCTGCTATCCTCATGAGCTTTTATGTCTCAGCACACGCCTGATTGACGTGACTGCGCACAGTATTATATTGCAAAACCGATAGATCAATGATTAGCTATAGGTACTGTACCGCCTTGACATTCTACACAACCCCTTCAAATGTGAGAGCGATAGACTATAGTCCACGACCCCCTGTTTCAAAATCGCCTCTTAAATAGACGGTATGTTGGAGACATCCAGTATGGTGAGATCAATACCTTGTCGCCCGCGAGGGGAGATTGTGGGTCGCAGAGGTATGTAGAGATGGTAACGAGCTAGTGATAATGAAGAAGAACGATCGCGAAGGTCGGTTGTAAGGCGGTAGACAAGTCTAGGACATTATTAGCAGTATAAACTCCCCACCCTATCAGTCCCCAACCACCAATCACCTCTACCCACTCAACCTCCCCCCCCTTACCCCCCCTTAAACCCCCCACAAATAATCAACCCACCCCCACTTCCCACCCCCCTCCCCAAACCCGACTCCACCCCTCCCAAAAGGCTACCAACCATCACTCAGCACTCATACACAGCAAACTTCCCCATATATCTCTGGAACGTATATAGGCGCCTCTAAAAGAGAGCCAAGGTATATTGTAGCGGTGATGTATGTTGTATATAATGGAGAATGTGGTGAATTAGTCGGTCTGTGTTGTTTTGTTTTGTCGATTGGGTTTGGAATAGGTAGGATGGGATAGGATAGGATAGGTTATTTTATGTTAGCATGGAGAGGGAGGAGGAGGAGGAGGAGGAGGAGGAGGGATGGGTGATGGGATGGGGAAGGGGCAATAGGTGATGGATAAAGAAGGTGTGGAGATGTGTATTGTAGTACTGGCTTTGATGAGATAGACACCTCTGGGTTAGAGAGTTAGAATACAAAGTACTTTACTCAAGAAATATCAATCATGCCAAGCGTGCCAAAATCCCTGCCAAGGTTTTCAATCGATCAATTCGAACCTACGTCAAGGCGTACCATTATTAACCCATCATCAAAATCAAACATATGCGCCATCCTTCGTAATCCTACCTTACCTTGCTGTAAGGACAGTCGTCACAAAAACGCAAGCGCAAAAAAATTTGTAGCTTCTCTTTGATTGAGCGTGTCATCCTTAGTGCAGGGGCCATGCTAATCTTCTCTGTACTATGGCGACATCAGTCTAACTCCAACATTTACGAGATTTGGAGGGATGGTGAAACCTACTCGTTTCAAATTGACCAAATGCCCGAAGGCGAAATCGTAGCGCTATTCAAATATATGTTGTAGTAGAGAAGGTTTTGGATGGGATGGATGGGTTTGATGGTTTGAATGGGCGTATTTATCATGCACCCTCTGCTTGCGTTCGGTCAAGATAAATCATCAGACTTGATGCGCCCCAGGTTCTACATACTACTAGAATATCGAACGATTCCCACACCTCATCCTTTACAAAATCGAATACGACTCCGCCCCTCCCACAAATCTCACCCACCAAACGCCCGGCCACCTACCAAGCACCCATCCATAACATCAAAAGAAAGACACAAGCTCTACCATTAGACCAGCGCCAACACGAATCGAATCCATTCTCTTATGAACTATTAATCGCGAACAACATCAGCACAAATTCTCCCTCACCACTCATCCCCAAACTCTCCCCGACCCAACACCACGACCCACCCACCAATCCACCTAAAATCCACCACATCACCACAACATATCCCACATCCACCCCTCCCCTTTATCCCACAATCTCTACGATAACTATATCAGACTTTCCTCCAGTCCAGTAGGATCACATGGGCAAAGGAAAAGCCGTGGACAGGTGGTAGGATATCTTTCAAGCGCGAGCGCAATGACACTTTTTCGCGCAGAAGGGATGGGATGGTGGGATGTGGGTATGTGACTGTGGTATATGATGCTGTGTAAACATATTAGATACAGATAAGCTCATCCAAACGCCCATGTATGCACCAAAACCCAACATGACAGCAAATAACTCATGACACCGTAGGAGCGCATGTTACAAAAAGACTGAGAGAAGGTGGCGCTCGACGTGCGAACAGCGCCGACTCCTCCACTCGACCCCATCCCATTGCCTCCGTAAAGGGATTCATCCGCTGCACATGACGCACTCCTCGCGATTCTCAATACTGCCTATAATGGTATCAGCTCATGATTCTGCCCCTCCACCAAGGCGAAGCTTACATTGCAGCACCTTCTGTGCATAGATATCCCCCTCTCTCGCCTCACTAACCTCTGTATCTTCCTCTTGCTTGAGGGCAGATTCCGGCAGCGCCTCTTTGGTCAGCGGCTCAACAGGCTCAGCAGCCAAGACCTTGGGGCTATCGCCCTCGTCGATGTCGGCCTTGAAGGTCGGTAAGACCGCAGACTCTTTCTTCGACGACGGTGGTAGTTTCTTGTCCTCGTATGCTGGAGGTGGTGTGGCACTTGGGGTGGGCATGCCGTTGGGGTCCGTGCTCGGTTCTGAGGGCTTTCTTTGGTACATCGGTCGTGGGACCGCGGAGTGGGAATTGGAATTGTAGCCAGCCGATGGGCCGACTCGCTTTTTGGCACCGTTCGTACGAGCGACGTTTGTGTCGACCACCTTGAGCTGTTCTTGGTCGACTGTGAATTGGATAGGAGCGGAGGCAGCCATGGTCCGCAGGTAGTACATCCCCGTCTTCAGGCCGAGTTTCCATCCAGCGAAATGCATGCTTGTGATCTTGCCCATTGTTGGGTCCTTGAGGTGGATGTTGAGTGATTGGGATTGGTCAATGAAAGCACCGCGGTCGGCAGCCATCTCGACAATCTTCCGTTGGGATATCTCCCACACGGTCTTGTACAGCGCCTTGATGTCCGCTGGGATATTCGGGACATTCTGAATGGAACCGCCATCTGCGATGATCCGATTCTTCATGTTGTCAGACCACAACCCCATGTCGACCAAGTCCTTGAGCAACCATGGGTTGACAACTTGGAACTCTCCAGCTAGGACACGACGCGAGTAGATGTTCGACGTGTATGGCTCGAAGCATTCGTTGTTTCCAAGAATCTGGGATGTGCTTGCCGTTGGCATAGGTGCAACCAGCAAGCTGTTACGCACGCCATGCTTAGCAATTGAAGCCTTGAGCGAATCCCAATCCCACAGATCGCTAGGAGTAACGTTCCACATGTCATACTGCAGGATACCCTGAGAAACAGGAGATCCTTCATATGAAGCGTATGGTCCAAGTTCTTTCGCCAGCTCACAAGACGCTGTCAATGCCGCGTGGTAAACCGTTTCGAAGATCTGTTTGTTGAGATTCTTCGCCTCGGGCGAGTCGAATGGTAGGCGAAGAGCGAGGAAAGCATCCGCGAGACCTTGGACACCAAGACCAATAGGTCGATGTCGCATGTTGCTCTTCTTTGCTTCCGGCACAGGATAGTGGTTGACTTCAATGATTTTGTTTAAGTTGCGGACAACGACCTGCGTGACATCATGTAGCTTTCCAAAGTCATACTCGCCTCGTGGAATGTCGACGAATGTGGGAAGAGCGAGAGACGCTAGATTGCATACAGCGACTTCGTCTGGTGCAGTGTATTCGATAATCTCGGTACACAGATTGGAGCTGCGAATGGTCCCGAGGTTCTTTTGGTTGCTCTTTCGATTACAAGCGTCCTTGTACAGCATGAATGGGTTGCCAGTCTCTGTCTGCGCCTCTAAGATCGAGTACCAAAGCTTCTGAGCTTTAATGGTCTTGCGGCTTCGACCTTCTCTTTCATATCTGTGTGCTGTTAGATAGAACGCGCCAAGTAGAGGTGTGAATAGCATACTTCTCATACAGAGCCTCGAATTCATCACCGTAAACGTCCGCTAGTCCGGGGGATTCATTGGGGCACATAAGTGTCCAATCTCCATTCTGTTCGACCCGCTTCATGAAGAGATCTGGAATCCAGAGAGCAAAGAAGAGGTCACGAGCACGGACTTCTTCTTTTCCGTGGTTCTTCCTTAGGTCCAGAAATTCGAACACGTCTGCGTGCCATGGCTCGAGGTACATGGCGAAGGCCCCAGGTCGCTTGTTGCCTCCTTGATCAACGTATCTCGCAGTATTGTTGAACACGCGGAGCATAGGGACAATGCCATTCGATGAACCATTGGTGCCGCTGATGTAGGAGCCAGTCGCACGAATGCGGTGAATGTTCAGACCAATGCCTCCTGCCGTCTTTGAGATCAAGGCACAGGTCTTCAGTGTGTCGTAGATGCCCTCAATGCTATCTTCCTTTATGTCGATCAAGAAGCAGGATGCAAGCTGAGGTTGTGGCGTGCCAGCATTGAAGAGTGTAGGAGAGGCGTGTGTGAAGTATTTCTGGGACATGAGATTGTAGGTCTCAATGACCTTCTCAATATCGTCATCGTGTATCCCAACAGCAACGCGCATGACCATCTGCTGTGGACGCTCGGCGACCTTGCCATTGAGACGGAGGAGGTATGATCGCTCGAGGGTCTTGAATCCAAAATATTGGTAATTGAAGTCACGGTCGTAGACAATGGCGGAGTTCAGCTCCTCCGAATGCTTCATGACAGTGTCGTGTGTCTTCTCTGAGATCATCGGTGCTGCTTTGCCGTTCTTAGGGTTGACGTAGTGAAACAGGTCATCGATGACGGAGGAGAACTGCTTCTTCGTTTGCTTGTGTAGGTTGGAGACTGCAATGCGCGCAGCGAGAATGGCATAGTCGGGGTGAGTGACAGTCATGTAAGCTGCAGTTTCTGCGGCCTAGATTGGGTCAGCAAAGGTGACGGGTATGTTCGGGGGGGTATGGAGTGTATGCTGACCAGATTGTCCAGCTCCACTGTTGTGACTCCCTTGTAAACCCCAGATATGACCTTCTGAGTAATGGCCGAGGCATCGATGTGATCTGGGTCCAAGCCATAGCAAAGTCGGGAAACGCGTGCTGTGATCTTGTCAAACTGGACTCGTTCCGTGCGGTTGTCTAGGATATAGAACCGTCAGCTATGGCGTTTCCAGCAAATACCAGTCCACACAGCACGTTGCAGTAAGTGTTGGGCAGTAGCAAGGGTTGTGGCGACAGCAGCAGGAAAATTCGGATGTGGCTGGGAATAGTGCGTACCTCGCTTATAGACATACATCTCAATAGCAGGGGGATGTAGTATGTAGGTGGAATGTAGAGTTGTGAAGCGGACAATCGAGAAGAATCGTGGGATTGAATGTTGATCTGACGCGCCTATTCTAGCGTGCAACGCGTAAAGTGCAGATTTCACGCTAGTCTAGGCTGGGATACCTAGAATGCTACGGAGGCCTCCGTAGAGTGTCTGTCCGAGGGTCTCGTCCCTCGTACTCCATCATATTCCATCAATATAAACTTCATCCGGAATTAAAAAGCATCAATCACTGCATGTCTTACATGCGTAAAACTCCGAACATTCGCTGTACAAACTGGCGTCAAGGAGTCCCACCAACACAGAAGAACATAAAGCATGCAGAAGATCTTGTGTCTCCTCCCAGTCGAGGCGGTAATATATTCATTCGTCTACTCTAGATGCTGTGTATCTACCAACCAGATGATTACATATTCCTCCCTATACTGGCTCTATGCCAAATCTCCACACCACTGGCTGTCCTAGAATAGCTGTATCTTATTAAATACGCTTTACCAATGCATGTTCTCATAGATATCAACCCCAACAATCTTCAGCTCTCTACTTCTACAAAAAATATAGTATCTTGGCCTCCCAACCTTCCAAAAGCGCAACCTTTCCAAATATTGCATGTCTCTCTTATAAAAAAGACACCGTTACGGGGCTTATCCTCGCTGTTAAGGATGTCTACAACCACCCTTCTACTCACTTCAATCAAAATGGAGCAGAAGAGCCCGTTGACCCTGAACTCTGTACATGTTGCTTTCTCCCAGTAATGCTCACCATGCTGGGACTCTAATGATTTTCTGAATAAAACATCTCGTATCCTCTTTATCGCGTCCTTGTGGAGGTAGAGAGCCCATTGTTGAGATATGCCAGGTACCAACCGCTTTATACTGATATAGGTCAAGATAGAAATGCAGTCCAACTCGAGAGCCAAAAGGTGTATTCTAGATATTGCAGCTCATAACTGATATCATTGGGACTTTATTATTCATCGGAACATTTCAATTATGATATCCGTAACTCGCATCCGTACAGGCTAATCTCATCCCTTCAAAACAAATAAGCGTACATCCACACTTCAGCGTATGATCTCACTCACCGTCTCAACCCTGCTAATCGCATACCCACCTTTCCATCAAACACATATCACAAAGACTAATCCCTCCCTCAATCCATCCACCTTCCTCCAACCACCGCGCCACCTCCAGAGCTAGACCCTCACAACCAACAAGTCCAAAGATCAAAAAAACCATCCACCAGTCCAACACCCTCATCCCCTGCCTGCATACAGAAATCTGCCATCTACCACATCCCCCCTCAATCTCACAAAGCCCTACATTCCCCACCTCTCGCTTACTCGTCTTTCCATCTCGTCTCCCGTCTGTTCTACCTACACTCCACCTCACCTCACGAACCCCAAAAACCCTCTCCTTCAAGTTCCCAAACCCTCTTTGCCATATCCAAGCTGCCGCCGCCAAATCACCTGTGGAATTGTATCCCAAACTTATTCTCGAACAATGTCGCTGATGAGACGATATGTATCCACCCTGGCCCATTTTTTGACGTGAATATTGATAGTGACTGAGCACAATCGTCACAAAATCTCAAACGAGTTACACGTCCTCCAACACAGGGCCACGTCCCAAAAAGACAAAGACCATCTCATGTAATGTGTGTAGAAGATGTTCACTGGGGTGGCAAAATATTGCATGCCAGCGTAAAGCTATCGAAGCTGAAGATGTACAAGAAGAGAAAGTATTGAAGTAGAGATGCTGAGGACACCGAGGCACAAAGGCTCACGTTCCTCTGTTGCTGGATATGAAAGAATGCCACGACCCTGTTTCCTATCTCACGACTCACGTCTCGACCTCCTCGCCCGTGACGATTCGCCCCCTCCTTCACCGCCATGACCTTCCATGCTCTCAGGAGCTCTAGGCCCCACCATCCAATCTTCCATCGCCAACCAGTCACTCCAGCTCTTCTCCGCTGCTTCGATCTCTGCGATAACCGGGCCTTGAAGCGGTCGCATGAAGGGTACCGTTTCCATAGGTAGCATATCGTAGTCCCTCTTCACCGATGCCCATCCCCCACTCTTGGCAGCAAAGAGGTAATTCCTTCGCTCCTGCTCGTGTAGAGGTCCGACGCCAGATGCCCAATCGTCGCCGAAGAAGCCGTGCAGGACACCTGGATAGTCTAGGCCTGTTGCGACGAGACGTCGAAGGTAGGGTATAAGCGATACCGATGAGTGAGATTGGTGGGGAGGGATGGCGGGTCGATTTGCGAACCCACCTGGTGACAACCGTGGTTCGGGGCCTGCGATGGGATTCGCGGCGCGCGCGTAGGGTAGGGTGATGTTGATGAAGGCGGCCAAGGCCTGGACTGGGGCGCTCTGCTGAGCGTGGTCGACGAAGTATCGCTGGCAGCTTTCGTACTTGGGGTACCATTCGAAGATGTCGAACTATACAGCGTCAGCGTGCCCTGTCTTGGTGCTTCATGTTGGCAGGATCTTTTACCTGTGGATCATTGGTCTGATGGAGCCGTTGAGGTAGCTGATCGCTAGAGCCACCACTTGAGGAGGTGAGGTTGGAAAAGGCTGGGGCGGTGGTAGCAGCATGCTGGAATTGCTGTCGAGGTTGTCCGTCGGGGCCTCGTGAGAAGTCCATGTCTTCTGGTTGTTCTGGCTGTTCTGGTGGTCCTGCCTCCTGCACTTGATGAGCTTGTGGGTGGCGAACATTGAATTCACCCGGACCTCTTCACCATTTTGTATGCAGTGACAGTGACAATTCAAGCCTCCATCATCCTTCGTCCGCAGTCGCGCTTTCGGCTCGTAGGGGTCGGTGGCAAGGCTTCACTCTGTCATTCGGACCAGTAACAGATTCGTACTCGCTCTTGCCCATGAGTCTGACGCGTTCAGGGTTCAAGTGAGTTGCCGTGGGAGCGGGAGGGAACTCCACGCCAGAACAGAGTCATAATATGGACTAACATGACAAGCAGTACGGAGAGAGGGAAGCCGTGAGGTGGAGCCACATAGCCAAAGTAACAGTGACGGCGGCATAGGCTGGAGGACTTGGTTGGATGACGATCACACGCGAAATTGCCATTTGCGCGGCTAGTCAGCTTTAGGCCAGCCACCGTGCCACCCCCTTGCTCCATTTCAGCCACACTTCCATATCTGATTGACAACGACCTTTCTCCTCATGTCTGTCTTTAATTCAACTACTACATAGTATGCGAATTTCCCTTGAAGTTGTACGGAAGTGCAATATGTTGCATCTTGTTACAGGCACGCTGCCAGGCGTCTTCGCTCTCAGCTCGTGACAAGGAAAACCTCGCTCGACAGCAGCAACAAATGTAGCCCGAGAGTGATGGACAGGACCAGAAATGGCAGACAAGTAGGGTCACATGCCCATATGGTAGATGTACCCAAGTACGCTACAGGCGGCAGTGTTCGGACACCCTGCGTTTGTCTTTCCATATTACTACATTCGCTAGTGACGAATATTACTGGGAAAGATCCCATCGTTTCGGTAGCCGATACCTCCATCTCATGTGCAACTTGAGAATAGTGGAGAATATCCGTCTGGCAACATCGAGCATGTCCATGCGGATCCATATTATCCTGCTTGGGGGCGAAGGCTCGAATAAACCGTCGATGACACTACATATCTTCCCGGTAAGGTACAACATACACAGGAACGGTTTACCTGGATACGAAAGTGGACCCACTACGACGTTGTTCGGGCGCTACAGTACGCCATTTCTTCTTCCCGGGACAAATCGCGTTGTCGTGCTTGCCTCTCTCCGTCTAGTAAGCTGGCGGGCGAGACTCTCTGCACTTGTCTGCGCAAGAAAGCTGCGGAGAACCTAGTCGCCCGTGCGGACCATGTCACGGATGCCTTTCTGGCCCTACACTGTGCAGTCATTGGGCCCAAAATAATAAGACTGCGACGCCGAAGTGTCTGCTTCGCTCGCTGCAAGGAGTGGCGAGTGCCAATCCATCCTCATCGTCCATGCAGGGGAACTACCGTGACCTCGATTGCAAGTGAAGACCCGTGTTACGAGGATCGTTGGCGCCCACAACGTGCGGACCGTTGTGCCGCTTTCCAAAGCCATCATGAACATTGCCTCTCTGTACTACAACAAGTGGCTAGCAGCTTCCCGTATCCAACCCACTTGTAGCAGCAACGGCCCTTCCCCTCAGTGAGCGAGGCGAAAATCCTACAGGGGTCAGCTATACATTCCTCCAGTCAATGCTTTTCTATGATACTTCGACCCCTCTCGTTGCAAGTCCCTATTACCAGTCACACATGCGCAGTTTCCCAGATGACCCTTCATCTTCTCATTGTGCTTGTGTTTGTACTCTCCGAAGTTCGGAGCTGCTTGGAGATATGACGCGAATGGGTTGCCCCTCGTATCAAACAACATGTCAAGATGCCAAAACGAGGGTTCTAATCCAGAGCGATATGAGCCTAAGCCAAGAGCGTATTAGACACAATGAGTGCAACGAGTCAACATTTCCGAACCAATCAATGTCATCTCCGCCAGCAGCCGAGGCTCGACGTCATCTTGTCCAGCAATATCAATCCTTCTGTGAATTCATTTCTCAGAGATTGATCGATGTGCGTCCATATTGGCTGAGAAGCACCGCGCAATGTCAGGAAAAGGAATGTCCTTGGGCTCTCGCATCAAGGTTCGCCACCCAAAAACCTCGTCAACCAAATACTAAATATACCTGTAGCTGGCCAATGGTCGGACGATGCCCCAGATCCATCTTGGCGTCTACCTGACTTCTGGTCAAGAGACGGTCAATGCTGTGAAATGGGCTCTCGAGGTAAGTACTTTACACCGATCAGCTCTCAGCGCGCTAGTATGTTCAACTAAGCCAGTATTCTACAGGCCGGCTACCGCGCGTAAGCCTCGCTACCGCTTACTACATCCTCGCATGGCTCATGGATATACAGCTTCGACTCGGCTCAGATGTACCACAATGAGCGTGAAGTCGGGTCATCTATTCTGGCGTTCCTCTCCGGCCCAAGCAACACTTCGTCGCTCAAAAGAGATGATGTCTACTTCACGTCCAAGCTAGCATCTAACACTTCCTACGAGACTGCACGCAAGTCTATCAAGCAGTCGGTGAAGCAGAGTGGCTTGGGTTACATTGACTTGTTCCTCCTGCACAGTCCTTATGGTGGCAAAACGAAGAGATTAGAGTCGTGGAAGGCGGTAGAGGATGCCATTGAGGAGGGCGAAGTGAGGACCGGGGGTGTTAGCAACTTCGGTGTCAAACATGTAATTTTGAGAAGTTGAATTGGTTGGTTATTTCTGACGTGAGTATACAAGCTGCAAGAGCTCCTCGCATCGAAACCTCGAATCCACCCCGCCGTCAATCAAATCGAAGTCCACCCTTTCAATACCCGCACCGAGATCACTTCATTCTGCCAGGAGTACGACATTGTCGTGGAAGCATATGCTCCATTGGTTCGAGCTCTGAGGATGAAGCATCCTACCATAACTTCACTCGCCAAGAAATACTCATGTGCCCCCGCTCAGTTGCTGATACGATGGAGCTTACAGCATGGCTACGTGCCACTGCCGAAGAGTGTCACCAAACAACGTATCATTGACAATGGGAACATAAGCGGGTTTGAGATCAACAATGCTGACATGCAGAAGATGGATGGCCTGGACGAATACCTGGTGACCGACTGGGATCCCGTCGACTGTGATTAGAAAAGAGAATCATCCCCATTCCCTCAACGGATTTATCATATATTCTATGTCTTCACTTCGCATGTGTGGGGATGCATTGTAATTTACACGACACATCAAGACCCAGACCACCAATACCGGCAGGCAAAGGAGCACTTTCCACCTTCCACGCCGCCGAATGGCAACCGCGGATTAATAAAGTGGGATGGACGCCACAGACGTGGGGCTAGCCCGTGCGGGGCAACATCTTGGAGAGGCTGAGCTAGAGGCGGGAAGAATACAGCCAATAGCAGAACTGCGATAAGAGCATTCAAACGTCAATCTTTGGAGTCAACGGTCCAACAAGCTCCACCGCCCACGCCAAATCTGTGTTGAGGCGTACTCTGCATCACTTTCCAAAGGCAAATGATGTGTCCACAATCCATGGGAACTGGCTTTTATACCCGAGATGGTCCAGACTGCCAGCCGATTGGCCGCAAACCGGAGATACATCGGTGGCATTTGTGCCCAATTCTATGTATCTTGTGACGATGGATCTTTACTTCTCTCTTCCATTTCTGACATACCATTCTCAACCTGTCTGATCCTTAAAAACAGCTACAACGCGAACGCTACTACACACTTACACCAGAAATGTCTAATCTTCCATCAGAGCCGGAATTCGAGCAGGCATACAAAGGTAGGTTCCTAGAATCGATATTCCTTAGAGGGGTTCTCACAGCTGACGGTGGTACCATCAGAGCTCGCCTCCACACTCGAAAACTCCTCTCTCTTCACGAAGAACCCAGAATATAAGACCGCCTTGAAGATCGCCGCCATCCCGGAACGCGTCATACAATTTCGTGTAGTATGGGAGGATGACAAAAGCGAGGTGCAAGTGAACCGCGGATACCGTGTACAGTTCAACTCAGCCTTGGGCCCATACAAGGGTGGTCTTCGATTTCACCCCACGGTGAACCTGTCCATCCTCAAGTTCCTAGGCTTCGAGCAAATCTTCAAGAATGCTTTGACTGGCTGTAAGCGACCCTTATTATGCCCCTCATTTGATTACAGAACGAGTGTCATGGCTGACTCCTTGTTCGTCTTTCAGTGAACATTGGCGGCGGCAAGGGAGGAGCGGACTTCGACCCCAAGGGCAAGTCAGACAACGAAATCCGAAGATTCTGCGTGGCCTTTATGCGAGAACTCAGCAAGCACATCGGAGCCAACACAGACATACCTGCTGGAGACATTGGGGTATCACCTCGCGAGATCGGATGGCTATTTGGTGCATACAAGTCGGAGACTACACTGTGGGAAGGCTGCTTGACCGGCAAGGGCGGAGCATTCGGTGGTAGCTTGATACGGCCAGAAGCGACCGGCTACGGTCTCGTCTACGTCCGCTAGCCCAACCCTCAAAGTACCAGAGCAGTCACTAACAAAGTGTACACAGTACGTTCAACACATGATCCAGTATGCATCCGGCGGCAAGGAAACCTTCAAAGGCAAAAAGGTAGCCGTATCTGGTTCCGGTAACGTAGCTCAATATGCTGCGCTCAAAGCCATCGAGCTCGGCGCAACAATCGTCTCGCTCTCCGACAGCAAAGGCACCATTATCGCCACCAGCGACAAAGGCATCAGTCCAGAAGACGTGGCTTATATCGCCGATCTGAAGGTTAAGCGCAAGCAGCTGACCGAGCTCATGAGCTCCGATAGCCACAAGGAGAAATTCAAGTACGTGGAGGGTGAGCGACCGTGGAAGCATGTTGGGAGCGTGGATGTAGCCCTCCCATCTGCGACGCAGAATGAAGTTTCCGAGGATGAGGCCGAGGCGTTGATCAAGCAGGGATGTAAGTTCATAGCCGAGGGGAGCAACATGGGATGCTCGCAGGAAGCCATTGGAGTATTTGAGAAGCACAGGAAGGAGAAGAAGGGGGAGGCCATCTGGTATGCACCTGGTAAGTCATCCAACCCCACATCCAAACCCCAACACCATCTGACATATTCCAAACAGGCAAAGCAGCAAACGCAGGCGGCGTCGCTGTCTCCGGCCTCGAAATGGCACAGAACAGCCAACGCATGTCATGGACCGCCGAACAAGTCGACACCAAGCTGAAAGACATCATGGAGTCATGCTTCAAGAACGGCCTCGAGACCGCAAAGGAATACGTTGAGCCGGCCGAGGGCGAGTTTCCCAGTCTGGTGGCTGGAAGCAACATTGCCGGGTTTAGCAAGGTGGCGGCAGCCATGCATGCGCAGGGTGATTGGTGGTAGATGTTGCATCATGTTCCGGGGAAGATATGCAAAAGAAGAAGAAGAAGGAGGATTCGAAAGCTGGGACGAGACAATTTGTAGATAAGCGGTCAATATTTGCCTGCGTGCAATATCGATGCATAAATATAACAATAATGGACCTCCAATAAGGACAACCGGTCCTTCAACCTCGGACTTACATCGTAAGAGACATGTTCCCTTTCATAGATCTAGTTGAGTCTAGATCCGATGCAAATGGGTTGATGGAAAGTATGGTAAAGTAGGTATTCAAAGGGGATACGTTACGTAGGATAAGGAGCATAGGTGAATGAATAGTAGCGATATTATAGGGAAAAGATGCCTAGGATGATCTCATTAAGGGTGTAGAGTATATCAATATGATATGTGTGAAGCTGTATCTTTGACCTTGGTTGATTACTTACTTATTCTGATATCATGGAGATTCCTTGGCACGATTCCTCCGCTTCCGCCGCTTGGCGGAAGATCCCGGCTGTCCGGGCCATCTTCGGCAATCTAACTCAAGCCTGATTTCTAATCGAGCTTATTCTATTCTACCCCACGCCAGCCCCATTGACCCGCTTCCATCATTGACGAAACCATCTTGTAACAACAACAACCGCCGACTCGAACAACTCTTCCTCCGCCGGTCTCTGCAAACCCATTACATACGTTGCGCCGAACATCAACGGTGCACCGGGCAGCCATGGCCGGCTACCAAGGTCGCAAGGGACCCAATGTCTCCCATTACCTCGCCAACCTCAATGCCATCCCATCATCCGCTCATGACGTGGTCGACGACGATTTCAACATCGATAAGGAATTGGCGCAGTTTACAAACACCGAGTTTTTGGATTTTGATACGGGGAGTTTTTTGGAACAGAGCGTGCCGGAGTATATTCCTGATGGGAAGGAGGATGGGGATGATGCGAAGGGTTTGGATTTTGGGAATGGTATGTGTTGTTACTATTCGCGCATGCCTATGGATATTCCTTCTAGGCCATGATTCCAATATCAGGCGGATAGCATCAGGTCGGAAAGTCAACGCTAATAACCATGTCGATAGGTGCCTTCCCATCCTTCGACCTAGACTCCTTCCTCCCACCAGACGCCCAACCCTCCCTCCAAAACCCCCAACCCCTCCTCTCCCCCCTCTACACAACCACCACCACCCCCCTCACCTTCGCCCAAAGCCCCTTCCCCACCCACCCCCAACCCCACCTCCCCTCCCCAATCTCAACAACAACAACAACAACAATCACACCCCCTTCCACTACCTCCGCCCCCTCCGCCCACGAAACCCCCACCTCCCACCTCGCCGCCGAAGAAGACAAACGCCGCCGCAACACCGCCGCCTCCGCCCGCTTCCGCGTCAAGAAGAAGCAGCGCGAACAGGCGCTCGAGCATACGGCTAAAGAACTCGAGAACAAGACGGAGGCGCTGGAGCGGCGGATTGGACAGTTGGAGACGGAGAATGAGTGGTTGAGGGGCTTGGTGGTGGAGAAGCATGGGGGGGTGAAGGAGGATTTGAGGGGGAGGTGGAGGGGAGTGGGAGAGGTGGAGGCGAGTAGTTGGAGTGGGAAGAAGGGGGTTGGGACTGGGGTGGTGGAGGGGGGGAGTTGAGTGCGTCTGAAAGAGAGAATTTGGGTATTGATTGGGCTGGAAAAGGCACTCCATGCGCTTCATGCAATCAGGACCGTGGGCGCGGAGTGAAGACCACGAGTATCGAGATCTCAGGGTTTTTTTCCACCGTTCATGAATCGATAAAACGAAGTCCTATATATCTATCTGAATTTACGAAAAACGACTTCATCACTTTACTAACGCACATCATCATACCTGCAAATTTCAAGCTCTTGTAAATCTACCCTACCTTATACAACCTCGCCTTATATCATCATAGATCTACAATCATATCATCATATATATATATATATATATATCTACAAGTTTCAAGCTCTTATAAATCTACCTTACCGTACCTTACCTTACATAACCTTTCATATCTTCATATATCTACAATCATATCATCATCATATATTTGCCAAAGGAAAAAAAACCAATCGCGCAAAGCCTTGTCGTGTGAGATCTGTATCCCGCTCGCTCGATTCGATCGATGGATAGATAGCATATACAACGTACAACCAACCATCCCTCACCATCCCTCTCTTCTCTTCCCCAACAACAACAACCAAATCCACACGTTCACGTTCACGTCTCGTACCACTCTCCTACCCCTGGCGCACGAGCAGTAATCAATAATATAACGGGATACGAACGAACGTGATACGAATGGATAAATGTATAAACAAATTAATCTTGCCTATCCCATTTTTCAACACTTACTTACACACCCACCTACGTTTATCATATCATATCATATCATACCTATCATATCATATCATCTATCATCTATCATCTATCTAAGTCCCATGCCATTTCCTTGATACTCTACAACACATCCTTAGATACTCTATCAATAATAAAACCAGCACTTGCTCCCTTATCAAGGCTTTATGGAATCGTAGTATTATGAATGATACGTACGTACGTGAAGTATTCCGGAGCTCGGGCTTGTATTTGTGAGGGATGGGGATTTTGGGATGGATGAGGGTGAGGGATGGGGATGGGGATGGGGATGGGGATGGTGTGGGTGAGGGGGGTGTGTTAAGTGTGGGATACTTGTTCTATTCTTTTCTTTTCTATTCCTTTTAATGCTCCCGCGTGAGGGAGATTGGGATTGGGATTGGGATTAGGATCAGTGTGCAGAGGAGGGGAGAGGTTGGTAGGCAACTAATGCATTCGATATGTAATTCTTATGGGGTAAGGCTTGGGTGAGCAAGGTATAGTAGGATGGAATACGTGTGGGATCCTTCTTCTTACATGTGATTGGGAACAAGGCGGAGAGTGTTGGTTGTTAGGCAATCGAGTTAATTATCGGGGAGAGTTTTGGGGGGTGGATGTGTAGGTGGGTGTGGATTTGGATTTGGATTTGGATGTGGATTTGGATTTGGATGTGGATTTGGATTTGGATGTGGATTTGGATTGGGTTTGGATGTGGATTTGAAGTATCTATGTATGTATGTATATTGATGCGAGCGAAGAATCGAACGTTGTAGCCTCCCAGGGGGTATCATGACAGATTATCGCAACCTCATTTGCGGAGAGCCCGGGTTATCAATACCCAACTTCATGCCGCATTACCGATCATCATCCATTCACAGCGTCAGTATCTGCCCAATCCCCCACGCTTGATTCTGATCCGCCTCCGCATCTCCATCTCCATCGACGGACTTCTCCGATGCCGGAGGCGTTGGCAGCATCGTCTGTGCGGCTAGAGGAAAGTAAGCGACGTTGTCGTTCCCTCTGAGGATCTTCCGGCAGACGTCGGCGTTGAAGGTGGCCATGTAGGCTTCGTCTAGGGGTCGGAATTTGGCGCCGGCGTATTTGCGGTATCTAGTGGGAGATTAATGAGTGAGGGGGTTTGGTAGGGAGAGGGCTGGTGGTGGGGCAAAGTAGAGTACATACTCGGTGATGATGGCGGGCATTGTCCAGCCTTGGAGTTTCCGGTAGCTGGCGACCATGCAGCCTGTTCGGTGCTGTGGGGTGGGTTAGTTGTTGATGGTTTTTATTTTTCTGTGGGTGGGTTGGGGGAGAGACGCACTTTGCCCTTGTTGCAATGGAGTAGCATTGGATGGTAGGTTGGGTCTAGCATTATCTTCAAAATGTCGATGATGGTCTTGATGGGGATGATTACGGCTGGGGTTTTGTGCGCTGGGACCAGGATGCGAATATGGCGGATACCGGTCTCGTCGACATAATTGTTGAATTCGGCCGAGTGTTCCGTGTCGACCAGGGTGCTTTGATTTATTAGACCATATACTGGGCTACTGAAATGTTGTGTTCAAAACTCACAGGATGGTCTTCAAGCCCAAAGACCGCAGATGCTCAATGTTCTCGGGATAGGGAAAGCTGCTCCGATATATCCCCGGCGCTACCGCTCCGAAATTATTCACCGTGCCGGAGTGGGGAGACGGTGGGCCAGAGTCTTCGACGCTGAAGGTGCCTTTCGTGATGACTTTGTCCGAGCTCTTGGAGGAGATGAGAGGGCCGTGGCGGGAGACGATCTTCTGCTGGCTTTTGAAGTCCATCCTTCTGGTGGGGTTGCGGGTGGGGGGTGGGGGTCGCAGGCGATTTTTTTCCTCGGTCGTGGGTTCCGATCTGGTACTTGCAAGTTGAATTCACTGCTAATGGTGAGGAGGTGTCGAAGGCGAGAGAAGTTCCTCCAAAGTGAGCTCGGTCAGAGTATTGTCAACGACATCTTCCAGAGTGGTAGGTGGAATAATGTATATTCCGTTGTATGTCCATTGTGATATTCGAATTTTTCAGAGATTTTGCCAACGGGCTGATGAGTCAAGAGGCTTGTGCTGGGAGGGAGGCAGCAGCGAGTATGTGATGTGTGAAGAGTGTTGTTTGTGAGAAAAATAGAGAATTAAAGAAGAAAGGATGAATTCAATTGCTAATCCGGGGTGCCAAGGCGCCAGTCTCCGCCCGCTCTTGGCTTGGCGCTTTTACCAAGTCCGGTACCTTTCCACCTCTTCCTCAAAGAAAAGGGCCAAAGCTTCCACTTCCCCACTCTGATGGAGCGGTCTGAATTTACCACTCTATGACAAAAGTATATAGATATGTAGACATCGTCGTTTTCTCAATCATGTCCAAATTCTAGAAAAGGAGAGCAACTTGGATGGAGCTTGACGGGCTGCGAACAGATTTCTGGACAAGGCTTCGGTAGTGTGGTGTCTATATCTCTATTTCGCACGGCATTGAACATAGCCTATGCCGCTATTTCGGTAATAGCTAGGCGATCTCAAAGCCTCCATGCTTTCATATCAATAAGTTGAGGCCGTATTAGCTGTACAATCTTTCTTTCAAATTTGTAGAGGATAGGCTTCAACATCTCACCTCTCAATGGATCAGCATATTTTGAATTACCCGACCCTTCCCCTACCCCTTTCCAGCCGAAGATTCGAGGCTCAATTGCATGCAAAGTTACACAAAACCTTGCTGACGACTCTGAGTTCTGAAGTGGAAGGAACAAAGCCACATCAGTCTGATTCTCGACCCTCCATTCAAGGCTTCGGCTCCTCAGCCTCTCCCAAGCCAAACATCTTGGTAGAATTCCTCCATGCAACTTCACATAACTCTTCGATAGATACTCCCTTGACTTTGGCAATGACGTGGGCGACGTGTGCAATGGTAGCTGGCTCATTGCGACCCTTCACCATCGATTCTTTCGTCCATTTCTCCTTTTTGACCGACTTGGGTATTGGCGGAGCCCCTTCTTTGAATTTGGCAGAGGCATGAGAGGGTCGCATTTCGCACTGTGATCATAGTATCGGTCAATGTTGTCGAGCCAATTGCTGCTCATGTTGCTCGATAGTACATTTTCGCCGGATCAAGGATGTGAATAATTTGAAACGAGACGTACCCAAGGCCCGTCAGTCTCAATCTGCAGCCTCTCAAGCGGAACGGCCTTCACAACCTCAAGGTTCTCATCAGTTTTCATACTACACCCGTTAATACCAATATCCAACCCCAAAGCCACAAGCCTCTCCATCTCCTCCCTCGTCCCAGTAAAGCTATGCACCAACCCTTTCCTCGGAAGCCGAGACAACCTAGAAGACAGCACCGCCTCGAAATCCTCACCCGCAGCACGAGAATGTAAAAAGAGCGGCAATTGCACCTTGATAGCTATCTCCAACTGAGCCTCAAAATACTTCAACTGCTGCTCCTTCCCACTGAGAAACAACCTATCGTAATCGAGTCCGATCTCGCCATAAGCCGTAGCAAGCCCACGCTCCTTTGCAGAAATCGCTAGGGATGTGAGCTCGTCGAGTAATTTGCCAGAGCCGCCGGGATGAGTATCAAACAACTTTGCGGAACATGGATGTACGCCGACGGTGGCGAAGCAGAGTCCGGGATATTTCTCTGCCAGCTCAACGGCTTTCCGAGATTCGTTTAGGTCGGAGCCAGTTACCATGAGTTTGATACATCCTACGTCGACGGCACGCTGGATCACGTGTTCGAGGTCGTCTTCGTGGGCATGCTTGCCGTGGTAGATACCACGGAAGGTGGGGTCCGTGAGATTGATGGCGACCTATCACGTATTCAATGAATCTCACTCGGATATTCATCAATTGTTGGCTCACATCTGCATATCTGAGCTTCTTGGGCGCCTCGGCCGGCTGTGAAGACATGACTCGGTACACTGATCGACGGACGCGTGCAGCAGATCTCGCGGGCGCGGCTCGGTGGAGATGCAGCAACCTCAGGTTTCCATGAGCCGGAACAAGTCCTTTAGAGCTCATCAGACGGGACAGTTTTAAATCATTTGTTTTATCATGATGGTGTAATGCTGCAAATGCTGAGAGCGCATTGTCAAAGTCTCTACCGTGGCACATCACCGTGACGACGACCTACGTTGCCCTCACAAACCATCTTTTCGGAGTCAGCAAACATGAGATACAACACCAGCATCCATCACATTATCAGTAATTATATACCATGACTGACGAGATCCATCGCCATTGGCTACCAGCCCGCGGCCTTGCATATGCGGTTTGTTCGAGGACGAGCGAGACATGCGTCTCCTTGCTCTCATGGCGTGCCTTGCGTTATACAGCTACTCGCCATCATGTAATCTTCTGACGTGAATACCGTACCTCTTCTCATCATGTCTATCTCCTCTCCCATATCAATGCATCTCTATCCCTCTTCTCAATATCATATCTCCCCTCCCACATCTACCCCAAGACCCAGAGAAAAACCATGTTAGTAGGCGACTTCGGAAGACTAACCCCAACCTCCCTCCTCGTACGGTTCCATCCCCATCCCCATCCCATCCCCAATTGCAACAAAACCGACACTAAAGACCAGCCCCCAGATAATAATATGGCTCCTAACCGCCGTCGCCATCGTCTTCGTCATCCTCCGCACCGCCATCCGCTTCTACGTCCACCGCAGCATCTCCATCGACCTCGCCTGCGTCTACGTCGCCCTCGCAATCCTCATCTCCACAGCGGGAATCTACACCAAAATCGCCCCCATCATGTTCGAGCTCGATCTGGTCTCGACCCTGGAAAAACCGCCCAGTGCCGGATTCCAGGACCGCGCAGATCTCTTCCTGAGATGCCAATTCGCGCTCATCGTGCTTTTCTGGACCGCCGTGTGGGCTGTCAAGTTCTCGATCTTGATGTTTTATAAGGATCTGTTTGAGAGATTGCCTCGACAGAAGAGATATTGGTGGTTGGTGTTCATATACGTGGGATTCTCATACCTCGCATGCTGGGTCACACAACTAGCCTCCTGTTGGCCCATCTCGACTTATTTCAGCATTGGTACCCATCCGCCTCCCTTTATCTATATCTCTCAACTCACACCCCTCAGGAAAATGCAACACAAAACGGGACACCGCAGCTTCAAACGGCAGCCTCTACATAACAGCCGCCCTCGACATCCTAGGCGATCTAATGAGTAATCCATCCTTCCCCCTTCCCCTCCTCTCCCCCACCACCACCAGCATAAATCCTCCAAACTAAACCCTCCCCTCCTTCAAAAAGTGATGGCCCTCCTCCTCCGCCAACTCCACAACCTCCAAACCACCCAGATCAACCGCCCCCAAAAGATCGCCGTCGCAGCCATCTTCTCCCTAGGCGCCCTCATCGTCATCGTCGCCATCGTCCGCGTCGTCGAGATCAGCGCCACGACCCAACACGTCGACCCTGTCTGGCTAGCATTGTGGTCCGTTGTCGAAGCCAGTGTCGGTACGTAAACCCTTCCATCCCTCTAAAAAACCCCTCTCCTCATCCCAATCGTTCCTTGTCCGCACCTCTCCCATCTCTCTGATACCATCCCATTCATCCAATCCCCTCCCTACATCACATCACATCTCATCCCGTCAAATTCCCCAAAGGCCCTCATCCCAATCCATCCCCTCCCCTCGCCTTCCTCTCCAAATTCTATCCATTCTCATCATCCCTCTCATCCCCTCCAATCTCCCCACCCCCTTCCTCCTCCTCCCAATCCTTCCTTCCCCCTTCCTCCCCCACCCCAAGACCATCCCCCTTCTTTTCCCTTCAACTTTCACACTTTCCTTCCACCCATTTCTTTCATCCCGTTCCATCCTTCCTTCCACTCATTTCTTTCAAACCTCCTCCTCCTCCTATTCCCTTTCCCCCTTCGTTCTCCACCCCATCCTATTCCCATCCACATTCACCCTCTCCTTACCCCCATTCATCCCAACCCCAAACCCTTCCTTTCCGCCCCATCCTATCCCATCCCCTCCCCTCGCCTCCCTCCTGATCCCCCGTCTCAATCCCCTTCATGTCACCTATTCCCCATCCCTTCTGAGATTCCCCCACTTACAGCACATTCGATCCCTTTCATCCCATCCCCTAAGCCCTTTCATCACCACATATCCTCCTTTCAATTCCAATCCTTCTTTACACCCATCCCTCACATCTCATCCCATCCCCCTCCCATCTCCCTCCTCAATACTTCCATGCCAAACAACCTCATTCCCTCAAAGCTAATCTCCCAAAAAGCAGTAATCGTATCCTGCCTCCCCTCCTTCCGCATCCTCCTCAGCGCCCGCCACCACCACAACAACAACAACAACAACAACAACAACAAACGCCGCCATCCCTCCTCCTCCTCCACCTCCCTCTCCAACAACCATTCAAAATCGCCTTACACCCTCTCCAACGCCCATTCAAAACCCCCCCTCACCACCACCAAAACCCACAACCCCTTCTCCACCCACACCCACACCTCCCGGCTCAACCCCTTCTCCACCTCCATCTCCACTCCCCATCTTAAGCCCCCCCACCCCAACCCCAACACCAAAACCGCCACCGCCACCAAAGCCCACAACCCCTTCTCCACCCACACCCACACCTCCCGGCTCAACCCCCACACCTTCCGCCACAACCCCTTCTCCACCCACACCCACACCTCCCGGCTCAACCCCCACACCTTCCGCCACAACCCCTTCTCCACCTCCCACCCCACTCCCCACACCTTCCGCCACAACCCCTTCTCCCCTCACCCTAAACCCAAAACCAACACCCTCCACCTCAACCCCTTTTCCATCTCCAACACCCATTCAAAACCCCCCCTCACCACCACCACCACCACAACGCGAACACCATTCCCACACACAACACTCATCACCAAAGCATCCCACCAAACCCAAAACCACTCCCGAACCCAATCAGAAACAGACGCCGGTATCCTCCTCCCGCCCAGGAACCGTGTCTTGGTTCGACAGGACGTGGTGAGTCCCCTCCTCCTTCTTCTTCTTCTTCTTCTTCTTCATCTCCCTCCCTTTTCCCTTCCTTTTTCCTTCTCTCCCTCTGGACTCCAATTCTACTATCCCCCCCTCTCTCTCGACCTTTTTCAAAGGACAAGAATGGTGCTGATCATTTGGGATGTTGTGGGGTGTAGTATCTAGATTTAGATGGGGATGGGGATACGGACGTGGAGGCTGTGCGGGCGCCGGGGCCGGCGGCGGGGTCGGCGGTGGTGTGTTGGTAGGACGGTAACTCTGGAAGGCGGAGGGGGAAGGGCGAGGGGGGAGAAGGGGTGGGGGGAGGTATATAGGGGTGTATGTGATTGTATTGTATTGATGGATTGGCGGTGGATAATATGGGTTTGGATGGATTGTCTTGTTGAAAGGCTACATACCTACCTACCTACCTGCCACTCTATTCCCTCCACTTTCATCATCTTTGCCACTCAACAGAGCATTCGTCATATCGATCATCCACAACAACAACAACCACCACCTAATGCTTCTCCCCCGCATCCCCCGCCGCACCGACATCCTCACCCATCTCCCGCCCCCCAACGACCAACTTCTCACAACTCTGCAAGACGAAAAACATCCTCGCCCATTCCGTCCGACTCACGTTCCTCCACCCATGATTCGTACTCCTCTGCACCGCCACATCCCCTCTCCTCAAGACCCGCGTCACCCCTTCATCCAATATCATCTCCACCTCCCCTTCGATCACGATGCCATAATCCAAACTCTGCGTGCGATGCATGATGGGTTCACTGTTCGGCGCGAAATCCACGACGCGCGCGACGGTGCCCGAGGGGTTGGTAAGACCCAATTGCTTGGAGGCGAGGAGGGCGTCGTGCGTGTGGAGATCAGCATCGGAGGCGAGGGAGGGGGGACACTGTGAGGTGGTGTAGACGACGTTGAAGGCTATGGTGTTGTCGAGGTGGTGGGTCCATTGAGCTGGACGGGTGGAGTGTACAGTGGCGCTGCCGGAGGGAGTATGGCCTGTGATGTGGTGGGTTAGACCGGGGAGGTTGGTAGATAGTTGGGTTTCATTTGTGGGGCGCGAAGGAGATGCTGTCGATTCATTGCTGAGGGGGCTGTGGACTAACATTGCGCACGGTTGATGGGTGTTTTGAAATGTGGACGCGGTGGGTTTATCACGAACGAGGGATAATTGAAAGGTGGAAGATATCCGCCGAATGAGAGGAAGGTGTTGCCGATGGGTGCATTTTCGATTGGTTACCGACTGTCTAGAATTGCGGAGTGCATATTGCGCCGAGCTAATCCGATCTCGACGTTATCGTAGACAGATTCTGGATCCACAGATACAGGTGCATATTTCGACGTTGTGAGGACTGGGCAGCTTCTTTTCTCGGGCAGCTACTGTGCCAAGGCAGCTTCTTTTCTCGGGCAGCTACTGTGCCAAGGCAGCCAAGTTGGGGGGTGGCACTCTTGGTCTCGTATATATTCGTAACGATTCCGAAGAGGATGTGTAGTCGCGAATTTCGTCTCATCCTACAGCGGTGAGTAATCGAAAAGATCTCTTCCTCTCATGATCGGCTCCATGACCATTTTCATCAGCTTTCACTGTCCAGTTGACGATGACCACGAAATCCTCCGGCTCCGTCACGCTCTCTAGCGGCGCCAGGATCTCTCTATCGTCCTCCGCGCTTAGTATGTGATGTGGATCATCTGTATGATTGATAATGCTCAATTGAGCTCTCAAACGCTCCAATGCCTTCATCTCAGCAACCACCTCCCAATGAACTTGCCACTTTGATTCTTCGACTAAGAAGAAGTTGAAATTGTCAGGACAGCGTATTCCGGTCTTCAGTCCATATCTCAAGTCCAACGCTCTTAGATAGTTGAGTCGAGATGGTGGCACTCTTTCCTTCAATATCATCATCATATCGATACATTCCATCAAGAAGCACGGCACCGAATAGAGCAAATATACGCCTTCGGCGTATATTAGTCGACACGTCCGCAATAGCTCGAGCATGCCCTTCATCCCCTATGGCCCGGCCTCGGCGCACCCGCACCATAGGTGTCCCTAAAATATAACCACTCACTGGCACTGACCTTTAATGACGATAAGCCCAGACAGCCATGATGTTGCGCTTCGGTCTCGTGGGGCTTCCAGCATGAAACGCATGAGTATGTCCTTCATGCGGATGATGTGGACGGCCTGGTTGTAACCGCCGAGGACATTCACGTAGATCTGCGGGCGAAGTTCGTAGGGCACAGCCAAAAGGAAAGACTGGTGTTGCGGATGGAGGCTCGAAGTGGAGGCCTGGGATGATGTTGGTGCAAGGTGAAGTCTGCGTGGGCGGAGCGGAGGGCGGAATAGCCAGCCAATGTCGTAGGTGAAGGGGAAGTGGCAGCGAAAGCCTGTCATCGTCGAGATTGTGGCGAGGGTGGTGGATCAAGGAATAGATCAGATAGTCTGTTGACATGTGTCTTATAAATGGGAGACATCATTGATTAGCTATTGACATGTCGATCCAGTAGTTATGGAAGCCAACGGAGGTAGATTGCCAATAGCTAGCGGAGCTGCCTGATCTCGAATACAAAAGCACGCAAAATTTGTTTCCTCAGCCAACGTTAATGTTGCTGTACCTGGGATCAGAATCAATGATCTATGTTGATGTGAATGAAGGCCGGAAATTTGATTAGCACGGAAGAGACGTTCTTCCACTCCGCCCTCATTCTAGAACAGGACTAGCTTCTCTTGGCATCTTCCTGGCTTATAAAAAGTTCCTCAGTCCAATATCTATCATAACCGTCCTGCCAATACTGATACATCGCACCCTCATCAACTTGACCCTAATCGTGACACCTGATCAAATCTACCCAAGCCAATCATCGCCTGCTTCGTATACACTCTCCACCTTACCTTGACTCGATTTTACGCTGACGCCTTCCAGATCCCTAACCCACCGCTCAGAAGGCGGTTGAGGACTTATCCCGGATAAACATCTTTGACATGCATGAGTTGATGCCCGTGAGTAGAGCAGTGATGGGGGATGTCAAGGCCTGATTCGTTGTATATACAGGTATATGTGATACCGTAGTACTCTCCAGAAATTTCATCGTGCCATGACGATGCCGTAAAGACCACACGACTACAGATCGCCCATAGAAGTTTGCTTATCCCCAACACCATGCTAAAACGCTGCAGAAATGCATATTGAACGACATGGATGTCAGCCAGGCCATCGCTCCTGACGCTCTCGACTCGCTCTTCCTTCGTCGTGTTTGATAGCAGACTCGTCATTGCCCGTCGTTGCCAAGGTTGTCTTTTTACGGCGTCGGATCACGGAGCTGAAGACCCGACTGGCTCTGCTCGGCGTGCTTGACGTCGTCGCCTCTCCAAGGATAGGATTAGGCTTCCTATGTACCGGATCCACCTGTTTCTTCGCCGCTGGGCTAAAGGAAAGGTATATCGGCATAAGGGCACCGAATGAGAAGACGGCGACCACGACGCAAAGGCCGTACTGCACGCCGTATCTGCTAGTGAATGGACTCATGATCGCTGGAATGACAGCGCCACCAGAAGTAGCAGCCGTGAGGAGGATGGCGCCCGTTTTGGTGTACTGACCTAGACCGCGGAGGGAGATGGCGAAGATAAGGGAAAAGATGCCGGACTCAAAGAAGAGGACGAGCACGAGCATGGCGATGCCTTTGTAGCCTTCCAGTTTCATAGCTAGGGCGGAGGTGACGATGATTCCTATGAAGAGAATGGACAGTAGTTGGCGTGGCTTGATGACAAGGCCAGCAATAGCTGTTATGAAGCGGCCGCCTGCGAAGACTGCGTGCCCGACGGCTAGGTAGTAGAAGGGTCCGATGTCTGAGTTTGGCTGGACCTTCGCGACGTACTGCTGATATACGCCTGTGATAGCTTCTTGACCACCTACGTAGCAAAACTGTGTGAAAATGCCGAAACCTAATGTCAACCATATAACTGGTATGCCAGCGACCTTCCTCCTGAAGACGCTCTCCCGCTTTTTAGCCAGTGTCTCTAGATCTGTATCAGAGGCTTCTGGTATCGGCAGATAAAAGAATATCAGGGCGAGGATGACGTCGAAAAGAGCAATACCAAGATATGTCCATTGTATATCGACAAGAGATTGAGCATCCAGGACACCCTTGAATAGAACTTTCTTTGCCAAGATAGGGGAAAGCACACTTCCAATAGCCTGCACTCCTTGCGATATATTCAGTCGCACTTCGGCGTACTGTGGAGGGCCGCAAAGAGAGATGAAAGGGTTGCCAGCTGTTTCGAGAGTCGCGATGCCAAGACCAATGATGAAATTAGATATTAGGAACGCAGGGAACGAGGCCAAAACCGCCGATGGCCAGAACACGAGAGTCCCGATACCATAGACGCACAATCCTACAATAAATGTTGCCTTGAAGCCCTTTCTTTTGAAAGCGTATCCGCCAAATGTCAGGGGCGCGAAGAAGTAAGCTCCATAATAGGCAGAATGTAGTCCAATAGCCTGACCATGGCTCAGCCCAACGATGAGTTGGAATTGCTGATTGAGCACATCCAACAAGCCGTAAGCGAAACCCCAAAGGAAGAACAGGATGGTGACCAATGCCACAGGAGCGACAGATTCTCTATTCGTTATTCTGGTCATGTCCTTGTGATTCTTAACATTGACAAAATTAAAGATGGTTAGGCTCGGAGTCCGCGATCTAGTTGTGCCCACAGTTGTCATTGCAGTGTGCGATTGTTGCAACGGCGCCTGGATCATGTCTGGCGTTGTCAGGATGTCCATCATACCCATCTCTCCTTCGTCACTACACCTTGAGTGACCCATATTTACTGGGCCTCTATTGGGTGACATTGGGCCTTGCGGTAACGATGTTGGACTTCCCGGCCGATTGTAGGGGCTCGATGGAGGTGTCAATGCTGATGTGCTGCGTGACTTTGGCGCGAAGCTCGCCCACTGCGCTTCACCGGGACCGTATATCTTGTTCCCTGACGTTTCTCCTGCCTGCTTGATCCGGCCTAATAAAGTTGGGAAAAGCTTTGTCACCAATGGCTTCACTCCAGGTACACAAGCGCATATTATACCGACGTGTACCTCCACAGCCGACCACATGAATGATAGCGACGCTATCCATGAATAGTCATACTTGGAGCCAGAAGCCGAGGACCCGACAGTTTCTTGCAGACGTGCCAGAGCCGCAGATTCCAAATATGCAATCCTCACAACATCAACCACAGCAACAAACGCACCGAAACTGAACGTGATTATGAGGATGATCTTCTCGTTTCTTGGTAATCTCATTCCCGTTAATATAGGCATCGGCAAGAATAGGATAGCTAGATCTGTGATAATATTGACAGGCGCGGACGAGAGATATAGCGTGACGATATCAATGCAAGTATCTGCCGGCAATATGGGATCGTCGAAAGCAGCATCCGCGGGACGACATTGGAAAATGTTGAGGAATGTTAGAGCGAGGCCCGCCACATTGACCACGGCGAGAGTTGCTAAAGTCGTCCATCTGAAAGCTGGTTGATTTTTGGCCAATGTAAGGTAGAAGAGGCAGATAGAGGTCTTCGTAGCCATCAATGCGGGATTCTACTCCCATTAGCCTAAACCCTTGATTGGATTTCTGTGTTGCAAACATATAGTACGGAGAATGCATATTCTGCTTTCTTGAGAGGTCTAAGCTCCCACGGTTTGACATTGGCCTTGTGACGTCCTAATCCAACTCCCGTTCCATAGCAGATGGAGAATGACAGCCCAAACGCAAGAAGCTGATAGCGATTAGCGTCTCATCGCTTTCATCCCAAGATATTCGAGTATCGCTTACCCATGCGAGTATGATAGCATAGTCATCATTGCCCACCTTCTTCACCACACCAAAACGCGACACGAGTCGTAGCACAATGAAGGCTGTCGAAAGTGCGAGGAGGGCTATTACGACTGCAAGTACTGTCGTCCCTCGATCTTGCGCTGCTAGGGTCGCTGCGTCCACCGCCATCTCTTCCCGTATCTCGTTGCGTGTGTGGTCTCTTTTTCATGCGATCGTAAATGTCGATCGCTCGCCGTGGGCCATGACCCATTCCTCGACCGGGTCGCAACCCTCCACCATCCTCTCGAGTGAGTGAGTTCCTAGAGAGCGGTATCCTTGTGGGAAGACTGTGACGATATTCGGTGTGAAATATGTTCGCTTCAATCACACGGTCATTGGTAGACGGGAAGAACAAGTCCTTTGGGCTTGCACCAAGCTGGAAAAGGAAAGGCATGGTGGGCGATTTGACTTCGATAATGTGCGTGGAGAAAGGCGGGGGTCGTGGGATGAGGTGGCGGAATTGATCTCCAGGACAAATCTTCTTTCAACACTCTATCGAACCAGGTTGACGCAGGGCTGGGTCAACGGGGAGCGCTGTCATTGATAACAACACTGTTATGCTCTGATTGGTGACTTAGATGCGAAGAAAATATTCCACCTCGCGCTACCCCGCAAAACCACTATTCTACGAGCCAAGGCCCTAGGAGCACGGATATCCCATTTGGGATAATTAAGCGAATGTGTCGGCATTGCATCTCCGTTGTTGTTTTGAATCAGTCTCCATGTTTCTATTTCTTTGCCATTATCCTCTAGCAACCATTACATTGCCACAGTGCCATATCGTTCCTACTGTAAAGGTCATCCACCGCCGTCAGCACCATTGACAAGAGCAACGAATATTGATATGGCCACAAGATCCTACAGCTCCACAACGATATGCAGTTCCCACCTCGTCCCACCTCCCTTCTGCATTTGCCCTGTACCCTTGTACTCCAAACGCACTCTTCTCCATCATTCGCATAGCAACATGCCGCAAAGACATTCATTCGCCTTTGATTCTTGACGAATGGTGGAGCACCCCTGATAGAAGCCTTGGATCTTGGTCACCCTTCATAGAGAATCTTAGGCGTTGAAACGTGTAGCCATCTAATTAGGGTACCTCCAGTCTACACCCGAGACTATCGCTAGCGATACTCAAGTACATGATCAGTATGATGTAGGGTACTGTATAAGGGCGAGAGCAAGAAGTACACATATGGTTGAAGCATGACGTGGAGGCATTGCATACATATGTAATCATCGCAGCCGAAAGATGACTTCGTAGAAGATGCTGGTACCGTCATTGCTGCTAATTCGAGCGAGTATGGTCTCATCAATGCGATTTTAGGCTAGATTGGGTGCAACAGAGGCGGTGGGCTCATGGCAGAATATGAGACTGACACGAAGCTGGACGGGCCTCGTACAAAAGGGGCAGCGAATATTTTCTCATCGAAGGCGGACAGCTCTTAACCTAGTGAGTTTAAAGCACTCGTCGATGTACTATAAGATAGCAAGAAACTCAGAACAGCACCGAATCTTTGCTTTGAAAAAAAGAGATAGTCCACCTTATGTACCGAAGGACACTCGAACCAGTAATACGCTGTTGCTGTGATTTTGGACTGGGCATTACCCCCAGCCATTTGACTGGAGGACTGTCTTTCCAGTGTATTTGTTTGTTATTCGGCTGCTTTTGTAGGAAGTGCTGTACGATGAGAATTTTGCCGAACATTGTAGCATCACTCTACGAAGCTGTAAGCAAGCCTGAGGCACAAGTATCGTAGGTGGCCCTAGATGCTTGGTATGAGCAATGCTTGCGTTGGCAAAATCCTCTGATATTAGTGCTTTGCCAGGACAGGGATTGATTTTGTAGTTCTCCTCGCCAATCCTTCCTCGTTTATTAGCGCTCTCTAGAATAGTTCTAGCAGCTATTTCCGAGATTTCCGGGGATTAGACTTTGGATATTTGTGTCGGATCTTCTCCGTGACAGGTCGCCTTCCTCAAGATGGCCTCTCTCAGTCGTCGTACCATTGAACCCATCAATCATCCCAAGAAGATGAAGCCCTATATTCCTACCATTCACCTGCACACGACTGGGCTGTATCTTCGCTGTATCGGACAGTAATAAGCGAGAGTAACTACCGTCTTCTAATACCGACCACCAATGCCATGCAACTTACCGCTTCCTTGTTGATCCTCAGTTCCTCACCGTTGGTCACCATGCGAGCCTACCGACAGCAGCAATGGTATCCTTGATACACTGCTGTTGTCTCACAAACCGTTCCGATGTCCTTCCCTTTGATCACTGCCCGTTATGACTGAGCTCAAGTTACACGTTGGGATCATCGGCGCTGGGCTCGGTGGTCTTGCAGCTGCCATTGGTATAGCACGCGCGGGGCATCAAGTCACCATTCTTGAGCAGGCGACTGTACTTGGCGAAGTATGTCTGCCTTTCTAAGAAGCCAACAACATCACTAACAACGAATTGTGTTGTGTAGGTTGGCGCAGGCATCCAGATCCCACCTAATTCGTCCAGAATCCTGAAGCGTTATGGTCTTCTTGACAAGATCGAGTCTGTCTCCGTCAAACCTACCGACTTCATCCTACGCTCATACCGCAATGGCACTATCCTCAACAGGCTCAATATGGTTCCCTACGCCGAAGAACGCTACGGCGTCCCCTATCTCCACATTCACCGTGCAGATTATCATAAGATTCTAGTCGCCGAAGCAGGCCGTCTAGGAGTTAATTTGCAATTGGGATCTACGGCAATAGGGATCGACTTTGCGAACGGTGTGGTTCGACTGAAAGATAAGCCGAACTTCCAGGCTGATCTGATCCTGGGTGCTGATGGCCTCAAATCGTTATGTCGCGAGTCCCTCCTTGGTCACGTTGATCCTCCACACTCGACTGGTGACTTGGCCTACCGAATCGTCATCAAAGCTGAAGATATGAAGCAGCATCTCGACCTAAGAGAATTCGCCGAAAAACCGGCGTTGAATTATTGGATGGGTCCGAATGGTCATGTCGTCTGTTATCTTTTGCAAGGTGGCGGGCTGTACAACGTTGTTCTTATATGTCCCGATGATCTGCCCGAAATGCTTCACACCGCGAAAGCTGACCTGCAAGAAATGCGAGACTTCTTCAAAAATTGGGACCCTAAATTGAAGACCTTGCTAGGCATAGTACAGGAAACGACCAAATGGAGACTGATGGATAGCGAAGAGATGGGAACCTGGAGCCATCCGAGCGGTAGGTTTGTCCTACTTGGGGATGCCTGTCATGCTACTTTGCCGTACATGTAAGTCGATTTCCTGTACGGTCCGATCAGCAACTATTGCTAACATTCCGATTAAAGTGCTCAGGGTGCAGCTCAAGCAGTCGAAGATGGTGCTGTCCTTGGAGCTCTTTTCGAACGCATCGAGGGGCGATTTCAGATGTTAGATTTGATCACTATCTATGAGAAGCTACGAAAGGATCGTACTACACGGGTTGTCGAGGCCAGCACAGCTGTGCGGGACGTATTTCACATGACAGATGGAGAGCGACAGCAAGAGCGAGACCGCCAATTGACCGAACATATTCCTTTCGAAGGATACCCGCACCGCTTGGCAGATCCTGTATTCCAGGAATGGCTATTTGGCTACGATGCTTTTACCGAGGTTGACGAGGCCTGGAAACGATACAAGCAAGGCAATTTTCCAGGCACAACGGGATATCTCAAGTCGAGTCTTTGAGCATGCGCTTGAGTCCCTATCTTTGAATATAGCTCAGCAGTAACATCCTAGGCCTCGCACATATTTTGGATTACGCTACATGTAACAATGAAAATTAGATAGATTGATCAAGATATTTAAATACGGGTCTCCAAGTAAATTGTGCATGAACCAGATAAGACCGTTCTGATATATCGGACGTTTCACCTCGGCTCAATCGAGCTGTTTTCTGAGACACGTCCAAACTCACAACATCCATGGATGCACCAACCATGAGGCAGTGGATGAAGCGGCCGCTCTCTATCGACACAGAAATTGATCTTGATACAAGTGGCAGTAGTGCTCTATCATCACTAGCTAACGAGTGAGCCCTCTCAACAATGTTTTACATACAAGGCGACCAACTTGCGCCCCTATCAACCTAAGTCCCTATTTCTATTGCTAACACTGCTACTCCCTTAATACATTCGCAATGGCTACTCGATATCGATATCTCCGTCCCCTTCTCTATGCCACTACGGCTGCCGCCGCTGGCGGTGGCGCTCTTTACATCTCTTATAGACCACGACACATCCCTGGATCCGATGCTGCTCTGGTACCGCCGCCCAAGTATGGAGAGGAAGGGCACCTTGAACCCCCGAAATTCCCTTTGGTCAAGAGTAGGGAAGACCAGATAGCGGATCTGAAGCGAAGTGGCGGTACACTGAACGCGTTGCAGAAGACCAAAGGTGTACTGGCTAGCTTGACCGGTCGTGATGACGCAAAAAATGAGAAGGCTACAAATGATGAGGCAGATGTGTATGACTTGTTGGTCATTGGCGGAGGAGCTACAGGAACTGGTATTGCCCTCGATGCGGCTACACGAGGGTTGAAGGTTGCGATGGTGGAAAGAGATGACTTCGCCAGTGGCACGAGTAGCAAGAGCACCAAGCTGGTACATGGAGGTGTCAGATACTTGGAGAAAGCGGTTTGGGAACTTGACTATAGCCAGTACGGATACCCAAATACACGAAATCAATGAAGTGTCGCTGAAGTGTTGCAGGTATAAGCTGGTCAAGGAAGCTTTGCGAGAAAGGAAGTACTTCCTAGATACTGCGCCTCATCTGTCGAGTTGGCTTCCAATCATGATACCAATACAAAAGTGGTGGCAGGCGCCATACTTCTGGGCCGGTACCAAGGCTTACGATTTTCTGGCTGGATCTGAAGGCATTGAAAGCTCATACTTCCTGACCAAGAGTAAGGCAATGGAGGCCTTTCCCATGCTAAGAAAAGACAACCTCTTTGGCGCCTTGGTCTATTATGGTATCTACATATCCTCCACGTACTCAGATCCTCGCTGAAGTCAAACAGACGGCGCTCATAATGACTCTCGGATGAATGTGTCTCTAGCAATGACGGCTGCACTGTATGGTACTACTGTGGTAAATCACCTCGAAGTTACAGGTCTCGAAAAGGATGCCAGTGGCAAGGTCAATGGCGCTCGAGTCAAGGATTTAGTACAAGAAAGGGATGGCAAGAAGGCCGAAGAATTCACTATCAGGGCCAAGGGCGTTATCAATGCCACGGGACCCTTCACGGATGCAATTCGCAAGATGGATGATCAGAGCGTACAAGAGATCGTAGCACCGAGTTCTGGGGTCCATGTCATATTACCCGGCTATTACAGTCCTTCAAAGATGGGACTGATCGACCCCGCTACGTCCGATGGGAGGGTCATTTTCTTCCTGCCATGGCAGGGCAATACAATAGCTGGCACTACAGATGCTCCAACAAACATAACTCCAAACCCAATCGCTGGTGAAGAGGAGATCAATTGGATCCTGTCCGAAATCCGCGGCTACCTGGCCCCTGATATCAATGTGCGGAGAGGAGACGTGCTCGCCGCGTGGTCCGGGATCAGACCCTTGGTCAAAGATCCCAGATCAAAGAACACTGAGTCACTTGTTCGCAACCATCTAATTACAGTATCCGACTCGGGACTACTGACTTGTGCTGGAGGGAAGTGGACGACGTACAGACAAATGGCCGAGGAGACTGTGGACGAAGCTCTCAAACTGTATAATATCAAAACTGCCCCTCTTACAAAGGTACCTGCTATCAGCGGATCCGAACATATAGATGACAGCGCGCCTCTAGATGGTACCTGTCAAACGCACCAAGTGCGTTTAGTAGGAGCCCACGGCTTTTCGAAAACGCTGTTTATCAATCTTATCCAACATTTTGGCCTCGAAAGCATCGTCGCGAAGCACCTGTGTGAATCCTACGGTGACCGCGCCTGGACCGTTGCTGCATTGTCCTCGCCTACCGAGCAGAGGTACCCAGTACGAGGTATCAAGATCTCACAACTCTACCCCTTTGTTGACGGTGAGGTCCGCTATGCTGTACGTCATGAGTATGCGCAGACCGCGGTCGATGTACTAGCAAGGCGAACACGCCTTGCATTTCTCAATGCCCAAGCCGCACTCGAAGCGTTGCCAATTGTGATTGATCTGATGGCCGAGGAGCTGAATTGGAGCAAGAAGCGGAAAGACATGGAATGGAAGGACAGCGTTCATTTTTTGGCCAGCATGGGTCTGGCGAAGAGCAAACTCAGTACTACAAGAAAAGACGTTGAGAGCGGTAAAGCTGGAGAGTACGATGAGCACGAGAGGAAGCTCTACTCAAGACATGGTGAGTGTCGACCGCGGAACGCTAATTATTTGATAACTTTTGCTAATTATGGATACAGATGCTCCCGCGGATATGATGGAGAGCGACTCCAAGCTCGCACCGGGCGGAAAGCCAATGCTGAGCAAAGACTCCTCTGCCAACAAATAGGTGCGACGTTCAAGGATACCCAATGTATATATATATGGTGTTTTGGTAGTTGTCAGACATATCTGTAGACTGGTCTGCAGACGTTATAATATTGCAGGCTACGGAGATAGAGCGTATTGGAAAAGAGGAGCCAGAACTACGTTGATGTACTATAGATTTCGAGTAATAGAAGCACTCATATCGTAAGACTATACTGATCAAGGTAGAAACGCTAAAAGTACAGAGGATGTCATGTATCTTGCGAATAGTTCTAACTTACATGCCACCGACCATTTTCTATCGTAAATATGGATGCGCTTTCTCACAAATTAACCAATCCATTCCTCCCCAGAATGCCCACTCCCACACACTCTCCTGAATACCGCCTCAACCTCCTCACAACCCTCGCCCCGCCTCCCCCCACCACAACCCGCGCCTGGCTCACAGCCCCGCACCCCACCGCCCCCATCCTCGCAACCTGCTCTACCGATAAAACCGTTCGCATCTACTCCCTTACCACCTCCACCCTCCTCTCCACCATAAGTGGCGGCCACAAACGCAGTATACGCACCTGTGCCTGGAAACCAAACCTCAAAGGCGAATCGGTGCTCGCGACGGGGAGCTTCGACGCTAGCGTTGGGATATGGAGACGAGAAGACAACAATGATGATAGGGGTGGGAGTGGGAGTGAGGAGAAAGCTGTTGTGACGAAAGGGGGATTGATCGATTTCGATCAGCGGGATAGAGAAATTGAAGTTGGTGGGGAGGCGGAGGAAGAGGATGATGAAGAGTGGAAGTTCGCTATCGTGTTGGATGGGCATGAGTCCGAGGTCAAATCGGTGGCGTGGTCTGCTGGAGGGAATCTGCTAGCGACGTGTTCTAGGGATAAGAGCGTGTGGGTGTGGGAGGAGGTGGGGGAGGATGATTACGAGACTGTTGCTGTGTTGCAGGAGCATGAGGGGGATGTCAAGTGCGTGGCGTGGCATCCAGAAGAGGAGCTGTTGGCGAGTGGGAGCTATGATGATGACGTTCGGTTGTGGAGGGAGGACGTGGATGATTGGGGGTGCTGTGCGGTGTTGAGGGGGCATGGGAGTACGGTTTGGTGCGTGCAGTGGGAGGGGCTTAAGGTACATGTTTATGGGGATGGGGATGAGGGGGTGAAGGGAGAGTGGATGAAGAGGCGGGAGGCGAGTGGGCCAAGGTTGTTGAGTTGTTCGGATGATTTGAGTATTAAGGTGTGGAGGCGAAGGCCGAAGGAGAGGGTACAACAGTCGAAATTGAGTATTATACGCAGTGGGAGTGCGGAGGAGGATTGGATTGAGGAGGCTAGGTTGCCGGTTGCGCATTCGAGACCGATCTATGCGGTTGCATGGAGTAAGAGTGGGAGGGTGGTCAGTACAGGAGGTGATGGGGCTGTGATTGTTTACGAGGAGAGGTGGAAGCAAGGTGAGAAGAAAGAAGTGCCGGCTACGAATGAAGCCAAGGACGAGAATCACGAGAATGGGAACGCAACGACTACTGGAGGTGAAGCTATGGAAGGAGTTACAAAAGCGGAGACACCCAAGGAAGCAGATGGACACGAAGGACAATCCGCTAACGATGAAGTTATATCCGAGGCTACTGAATGGGTTGTCGTTGCACGAATCGAAGGTGCCCACGGAGTCTTCGAGGTCAACCATGTGACATGGGCCCCCAGGCCGAGTAAGAAAGGCGAGGACGTCTCAGAGCGAGAGGATCTGATCGTTACAACTGGCGACGATGGAGCTGTCAAAGTGTGGGAGCTTGAATTTTGAGAAGGGTGCAGGTTTTGAGATCGTCACGAATTGATCTGCAAACATGTCGAGTCGACAAGTGCACCGTATACGAAGTCGATGAATGTCTATGGTAAGCGCTTGCCTCAGCTATTCTAGTGTTGCGAGAATAATCTGCTTACTCTCTATATTTAGCAGATATCTATAATTATAGCGTTTCAGTTGGAATTTGCTGGAAACACATGGTACACAGTTGCCTATTCTACCTCATCAGAGATACTTGCAAATCCCAAACCTCCATCCAATAACCAAAAAGCTCGCGTACACAAAGAATTGCCAAACCTACCGCCATACGTAACTATCCAAGACGTGCGCAGCACATCGAATCACCAGCGAGTCAATTAGTAATTCGCGCCTGTACAACCATAACCTTTATTCTGCCTCCCATGTAAAATACCTACCCTATAAAGACAATGCTCAGATCCAGAATCCCACTCCCATTGACGACAGAATCGCTTCTATAATCGAATAATAACGACGACGACTCACCGGCAACAAAGAACGATAAATCCAATCATAGCCGTTCAACCACCTTCCACGTATTTATCACTGCCTTCCTCGCTCATCCACCACCCACACAGAACGTCCACCATATTCCTCATCCATCTTCACTCACCCACGCTCCATCCACCATCCCCCACCCCCCCCCCAAACCCAAGCAACAATGGCATCACAACCCCAACCCCAACCCCAACCCCACCACTACAAATTCAACATAACAATGACCTGCACCGGCTGCTCCGGCGCCATCGAGCGCGTGCTCAAGAAAACCGAAGGTTTGTCCTACTCCCCCCTCCACCTCCTTATCCCCCCTCCACCTCCTTATCCCCCTCTCCTGTCCCCCTCTCCCATCCCTCTCCCATCCCCCCCCTCCCCCTTTCCCTGTATCCCATACTAACACCCATTCCCATCC